>JAEEGF011123170.1_pt1 | contig 13327 bp, 9 predicted proteins | sample 9134171 | NCBI WGS metagenome assembly JAEEGF01 (sample SAMN16246542, study PRJNA631951) | gut metagenome | biome: gut microbiome; feature: rumen; material: AP-attached | host: Bos | place: Iran: Karaj | collected 2018-10
AGAAGAGACGAACATGGCGGAAGGACTTACGGCATTGCTGATTGTACGCCTAATGTGCTGGAGTTACGCGATGAGCTTCTTGAAAAGGCAGATCGGGTGATGCTGAAACTTTCGCCGATGCTGGATTGGAGGAAAGCTGTCGAGGATTTAGGTAACGTCAGCGAAGTGCATATTGTCTCTGTGGATAATGAGTGTAAAGAGCTCTTGCTTATCATGGAGAAAGAGGAAAAGCCACTGAAAGTAATCTGCGTGAATAACGGGAGTATCTTTGAAGTTAAAGGGGAAAGCCAGCGAGGTATCAGCTACTCAGAAGGAGAAAGAAGATACCTTTTCGAGCCAAATGCCTCAGTGATGAAGGCTGGCTGTTTCGACGAGCTCCAGAGCCGTTTTCCCGTCGTGCAGTTGGACAAGAACAGCCATCTGTTCGTTGCTGATAAGGATATTGACGATTTCCCAGGCCGCCGTTTCATCATCGAACGGACAACATCTATGAACAAACGCGATCTGAAAGCAGCTCTTGAGGGTATCAGCAAGGCCAATGTCACTGTGCGTAACTTCCCCATTTCAGTCGCAGAACTTCGTAAAAGACTGAAACTGAAAGAGGGCGGTGAGGTATTTATCTTTGCCACAACGGTTGAGGGAAATAGTCATCAGCTGTTTATTTGCAGAAAAATTGGTTAAAAACTTTTGTTTTTTCCCTTTTTTTCGTTACCTTTGCAACGATTTAAATCTTTAAAGACAATAGATTATGTCATCAGTAGAGATTAGGAAGGTAACAGACAAGAAGAGTCTGGCAGCCTTCATCGACTTTCATTATGATTTGTATGAGGGCAATCAGTATGATGCACCCAACTTGTTCAGTGACGATCTTCATACCCTCAGCAAAGACAAGAATGCTGCTTTCGAGTTCTGCGAGGCTGAGTATTTCCTGGCCTATAAGGACGGAAAAGTGGTAGGCCGTATTGCAGGCATTATCAATCGCAGGGCCAACGAGAGCTGGAATCGTAAGAGTGTCCGCTTCGGATGGGTTGATTTCATTGATGACATTGAGGTGAGTCGTGCGCTTTTCAAAGCCGTTGAGGACTGGGGACGCGAGAAAGGAATGACAGAGATGATCGGCCCACTGGGCTTTACCGATATGGACCCCGAGGGTATGCTTATCGAAGGTTTCGACCAGATGGGTACGATGGCTACTATCTATAATTACCCCTATTACCCCAAGCACCTCGAACAGATAGGTGGTTGGGAGAAAGATAGCGACTATGTAGAGTTCAAACTCATCGTTCCAAAGGAGGGCATTCCTGAGAAATTCAAGAAGATTGCCGAGCTGGTAATGAAGCGTTATAATCTGCACCCAGCCCACCCCAAGCGCAGCCAGGTGTTTGGTAAGGAGCAGGTTGGCCGCAAGGTGCTCGAAGTGGTAAACAAGACCTTCGGCCACCTGTACGGTTACTCGCAAATGACTGAGGCTCAGATAGATGAATATCTGAAGATGTATTTCCCCATGCTCGATATGGACTTGATTTGCCTGATTGAAGACTGGAACACGCCTAACCATGATATCGTCGGCATCGGCATTTCCATCACTTCGATGACGCGTGCCTTGCAGAAGTGTCGCAGGGGTCGTCTGTGGCCTTTCGGCTGGTGGCACTGTCTGAGGGCATTGAAGATGCATAAGGCAGAGTGTGTCGATCTCATGCTTGTGGGTATTCTTCCAGAATATCAGCAGAAGGGTGCCAACGCTCTGCTGTTCTACGATCTTATCCCACGCTATCAGAAATATGGCTTCAAGTGGGGTGAGACCAACGTGGAGTTGGAAACCAACGAGAAGGTACAGAGCCAGTGGCAGTATCTGGAGCACGAACAGCACAAGCGCAGAAGATGTTTCCGCAAAACACTATAACAGAAAATGGCAGAAGAAAATAAGAATATTCCTGAAGAAAACATCATTTATGATGATGATAATATCCGCACCCTAACGGGTTTGGAGCATATCCGCCTGCGTCCAGGTATGTATATCGGACGTCTGGGTGACGGCTCGTCGGCAGAAGATGGTATCTACGTCTTGTTGAAAGAGGTCTTTGACAACTCCATCGATGAGTTCAAGATGAAAGCCGGCGACCGTATCGAGGTGAATATCGAAGACAATCACCGCATCTCTGTCCGCGATTATGGACGAGGCATCCCACAGGGTAAGCTTATCGACTCCGTCAGCATCCTGAACACCAGTGGAAAGTTCGACTCGAAGGCCTTCAAGAAGTCCATCGGTCTAAATGGTGTGGGTGTAAAGGCCGTCAATGCGCTGAGTACGCATTTCGAGGTACACAGCTATCGTGAGGGCAAAGTGCGTAAGGCCACCTTCGAGTGTGGCGTTCTGAAGAGCGATATCACAGAGCCGACGCAGGACGAGAACGGTACCTATATTTATTTCGAGCCTGACGCCTCGATGTTCCATAATTACCAGTTCCATGATGAGATTGTGGAAAACATGCTTCGCAACTATACCTACCTCAACATCGGACTCACCATTATGTATAATGGGCGTCGTATTCTCTCTCGTCATGGACTCGAGGACTTGCTGAAGGACCGTATGACCAGCGATGCACTCTATCCCATCGTTCATCTGCAGGGTGAGGACATCGAGATTGCCTTTACTCACGCCAATCAATATGGTGAGGAATATTATTCCTTCGTGAACGGTCAGCACACCACTCAGGGCGGAACCCATCAGAGTGCCTTTAAGGAGCATATCGCCAAAACGATCAAGGAGTTTTATGGCAAATATGAGTATGGGGATATCCGTACAGGTATTGTGGCAGCGATATCAATCAATGTTGAGGAACCCATCTTTGAAAGTCAGACCAAGATTAAGCTCGGCTCAACGGTGATGTCGCCAGAAGGGGTGAGCATCAATAAGTACATCGGCGACTTTATCAAGCAGGAAGTGGACAACTATCTGCATATCCATTCTGATGTGGCAGATGTGTTGGAAGGTAAAATCAAGGAAAGCGAACGTGACCGCAAGGCAATGGCAGGTGTCACCAAACTGGCTCGTGAACGGGCTAAGAAGGCGAACCTTCACAATCGTAAGCTGCGCGACTGCCGTATCCATTTCTCTGATGTCAAGGATTCGCGTAAGGAGGAGTCGAGCATCTTCATCACAGAGGGTGATTCTGCCAGTGGAAGCATCACCAAGAGCCGTGATGTGAATACACAGGCCGTCTTCTCGCTGCGAGGAAAACCTCTCAACTGCTTCGGACTCACCAAGAAGGTGGTTTACGAGAATGAAGAGTTCAATCTGCTTCAGGCCGCTCTCGATATCGAAGAGGGACTCGATAGCTTGCGTTATAATAAGGTCATTGTGGCTACTGATGCTGATGTCGATGGTATGCACATCCGGCTGTTGATCATCACTTTCTTCCTGCAGTTCTTCCCAGAACTCATCAAGAAGGGACATGTATATGTGCTACAGACCCCTCTCTTCCGCGTCCGTAATCGTCGTACAAAGATTAAGAACAAGCAGGTGATCGCTGAGGCTGATGCGAAAGGCGACAAGAAGTCGGACTTCATCACCCGTTACTGTTATAGTGAGGAAGAGCGTGTGAATGCCATCAGTGAGTTGGGGCCAGATCCAGAGATTACACGTTTTAAGGGTCTTGGTGAGATTTCGCCTGAGGAATTTGCTGGCTTTATTGGTCCTGACATCCGTCTTGAACAGGTCACATTGCATAAGAACGACCAGGTACAGAAACTCCTCGAATACTATATGGGTAAGAACACGATGGAGCGTCAGAATTTTATTATTGATAACCTTGTTATTGAGGAAGACCGTCCTGAAGAGGATGTGTATGATTAAGAATTAAAGATTGATAATTATGATTACCAGGATAAACTGGAGGGTGCTTTTCTGTATTGTATTCGCCATAAGCTTTTCACCGATATCAGCGCAGCTCCGGATTAATGGGGGCGATGGAAGTCCGATGCGAAAGCTTCAGTTGGCTGAGGTTATGATTAATAACCTTTATGTAGACAGCGTCGATGAGAAAAAACTTGTTGAGGACGCCATTCGTGGCATGCTGGAAAAGCTGGACCCGCACTCTACTTACGCCACACCTAAAGAGGTCAAGGAACTGAACGAACCTCTTAATGGTAATTTCGAGGGTATTGGTGTGCAGTTTAATATGATACAGGACACGCTGATGGTGATACAGCCGGTTACCAATGGGCCTTCAGAGAAGGTCGGCATCATCGCTGGCGACCGTATCGTCTCTGTGAATGATACTGCGATTGCTGGCGTAAAAATGTCGAAGGAAGAGATCATGAAGCGTCTTCGTGGTCCAAAGGGAACTCAGGTTCGTCTTGGTATTATTCGTTCTGGTATTAAGGATAAGCTGTATTTTACGGTTGTTCGCGATAAGATACCTGTGAAGTCTGTCGATGCGACTTATATGATCCGTCCTGGTATTGGATATATCCGTATAGGTAACTTTGGTGCGCAGACGCATGAGGAATTTGTTGCCAGCCTTGAAAAACTCCGTATGGAAGGTATGAAGGACCTGATTCTTGATCTTCAAGAGAACGGAGGCGGCTATCTGAAAGCAGCTGTGGATATTGCCGATGAGTTTCTGCAGCGAGGAGACCTTATCGTCTATACAGACGGTCGCAGGACACAACGTTCAGAATACAAGGCTCACGGCAATGGAAGATTCACAGACGGCAAGGTTGTGGTTTTGGTTGACAGCTATACGGCTTCAGCGGCAGAAATTGTGACAGGTGCCATTCAGGATCAGGATCGTGGACTGGTGGTAGGCCGTCGTACCTTTGGAAAAGGCCTCGTACAGCGTCCTCTTGACCTTCCTGATGGTTCGATGATCCGTCTGACGGTAGCGCACTATTACACGCCTTCTGGCCGCTGTATTCAGAAGCCTTACAAGAAAGGCGAGGGTAAGGACTATGCGATGGATGTGCTGAATCGTCTGAAGAGCGGTGAGTTGACGAATGCCGACAGCATCCACTTCGTAGACTCTCTGAAATATGAAACCCTTCGTGAACATCGGACGGTCTATGGAGGCGGAGGAATCATGCCTGATTATTATGTACCTCTTGATACGACCGTTTACACGCGTTACCATCGTGAACTGGCCGCAAAATCTATCGTTATCCAGTCCAATCTGCGATATGTGGATAACCACCGAAAGGAATTGCACAAGCGTTGGCAGGACTTTGATGACTTCAAGCAAAACTTTGAAGTGCCTCAGAGTCTGGTTGATGAAGTGCTTGCCGAAGGAACAAAACAGAAGATAGAGCCAAAAGATGATGCCGAACTGGAGAAGACACTGCCTTATCTCCGTCTTCAGTTGAAAGCGCTAATCGCTCGCGACCTATGGGATATGAGCGAGTATTTCTCCGTCTTCAACGAACGTAGTGAGATTGTCAAGAAGGCTTTAGAGGTGATGGGTGTTATCTGATAGCCAAAGCCTTTTCTTCTGCGGCTTCCATCTGTTCACGTTCACCAGGTCCTTTGTCGTTAATGCCACAAAGGTGCAGGATGCCGTGAATGATGACGCGATGGAGTTCTTCATCGTAGGGACGTCCGAATTTGTCGGCATTGGTGAAGACGGTATCGAGTGAGATCATCAGATCGCCGTTAATCACTTTTCCTTCTGTATAGTCGAAAGTGATAATGTCAGTATAGTAATCATGCCCCAGAAACTCGTTGTTGGTTTCCAGGATCTTGTCATCGTTGACAAAGAGATAGCCGATATCTCCGATTTTCTTGCCGTAGGATGCTGCCACCTGACGGATCCAGTTGGACGTTTCGCGCTTTTTGATATTGGGGAACTTTACTCCCTCTGCTTCATATGTAATCATATCTTTTGTTTTTTCGGTAAATAAGGACTGACGTCTACGCCGAAGTGCTGCAGTTCGCGCAGAGCACTCGATGAAATGCTGGCCAGTTCTGGTTCTGTGTATAGCAGAATGGTCTCAATGCCGCCAATCCTGCGGTTAAAGTCTGCTTGCCGCTGTTCGTATTCGAAGTCGCTCACAGAACGTACACCTTTTATAATATAATGGGCGTTTTCGGCCTTAGCGAAGTCCATAGCCAGACCGTTATAGCATTTCACCTCAATCTGTTTCAGGTCTGCATAGAGTTCACGGATGGCCTTAATCCGCTCCTCTGCCGAGGGCATATCAGGCTTGTGTACATTGTCGCCTACAACACCGATAACCAGACGGTCGAATAACGGCAATGCGCGTCTTACGATAGAATCATGTCCTATCGTAAACGGGTTAAAACTCCCAACGAATACTCCTGTCTTTATCTTATCACTCATGCGGTAGCAAATTATTCAAATAGGTTTGGCTCCATGATGTTGCCGCCATAGGGGTTACGTCCGAAATGCTTATAGGCCAGTTCTGTCACCATGCGACCTCTGGGTGTGCGCTTGATAAAGCCCTCCATGATCAGGAAAGGCTCATAGACCTCCTCTATAGTACCTGCATCCTCACCAACAGCGGTGGCGATGGTTGTAATACCCACAGGCCCCCCACGGAACTTATCAATGATAGTGAGCAGGATCTTATTATCGATTTCATCGAGACCGTATTTGTCGATATTCAGAGCCGTAAGTGCGATGCGGGTAATCGTCGTATCGATTTTTCCGTTCCCCTTCACCTGTGCAAAATCACGCACACGACGAAGCAAGGCGTTGGCAATACGAGGCGTGCCTCTGGAACGTCCTGCAATCTCGAGGGCGGCGTCTTCTGTTATAGGAACACCAAGGATTCCTGCAGAGCGCTCTATGATGGCTTGCAGCGTCTCTGGCTCGTAATATTCCAGGTGCATGTTAATTCCAAAGCGTGCACGGAGAGGCGCTGTCAGAAGGCCGCTACGGGTGGTTGCACCCACAAGGGTGAACGGATTCAGGTCGATCTGAATACTGCGTGCAGAAGGACCTTTGTCGATCATGATGTCAATGCGATAGTCCTCCATCGCCGAATAGAGGTATTCCTCAACGACAGGCGACAGACGGTGTATCTCATCAATAAAGAGCACATCGTTTTTTTCCAACGAAGTCAGGATACCCGCCAGGTCGCCAGGTTTATCGAGTACAGGACCAGAAGTTATCTTAAAGCCGACTCCGAGTTCGTTGGCGATGATATTCGAGAGTGTGGTTTTTCCCAATCCAGGAGGGCCGTGCAGAAGTGTATGGTCAAGGGGTTCACCACGATATTTGGCTGCTTCAACGAACACTTCCAGATTCTCCACAATCTTCTTCTGACCGCTGAAGTCTTTAAAACTTAGTGGTCGCAGGGCGTTCTCAAAGTCTTTCTCGCCTTGTGAGAAACGTTCTTCGCGGATATCAAAATCCTCATCCATCATAATTCGCCTGCAAAATTACGAAAAAAGCCACAGATTACAAAAAATCTGTGGCTCTTTTTTATCTGACGCCGCCTCCGAAGCCTCCTCCGGAGAAACCGCCTCCGCCTCCGCCCCACGAAGTGTGGCCTCCGCCGCCCGAGGCACGAGCCTCTCGCGCTGCCTTGTTGGCAACGGCTTTAGACGTGCTGGAATGCATCGTGGAGTAAATCATCGGCAGAGTCATGTCATCAGCCATCTGAGCGGCTACCTGATCCATATTGAAGTATTCTGGATTGATCTTCTTCATATCCTTAATCACCTGGTCGGCAATGCCGAAAAGTGTGGCGTAGATCATATAGTCTTTCCAGAGCGCAACTTCGTTCACATGGCGTTCGTCAAGCAGGGAGAACTCCTTCAAGAACTTCTTCAAGCCGAACACTTTCCGCACGTCCTCAAGACGGTCTTTGTAGGAAGCGATACCCGTCTTAGTATGGAGCGTGTTGATAAACGAGTCTGTAATGGTCTCGTTCTTACTACTCTTCATAAATGTCCTCAGTTCTTTCGGCTCAAGAATCGTATCCTCGCCTGCGGCCTTCTGGAAGATGCTATGCACCTTGCGTAGCAACAGCGGCTGATCGCCAGCGCTCTTCAGCTCGTGAATCACGAAGTTGCTTTCTGTCTTACCCTTCTTGTTCAGTCGTTGCTCGATGCTGATAGCGCCCATATTGATGAGTTTCAGGATACAGGCAGAGAGCAGGTTGTTGTAGTCTGTGCCAAAGTACTTATAGGCGTTGAGCATGTCGTTGGCTTGCTGCAGATTGCCCTTCAGCGGGATGTCACGATACCAGTTCAAGTCTTTGTTGACCTTCTTGCGGGCATGCCAGACATAGATGAGATACCAGATACCACAAACGACAGGCAGTACGAAGAAGCCCAGGACGAATAGGACGAGGTAGAAGATGTCTTCACCCGTCAGTTCATCCTCGCTGGTATAGTCGCTGCCTTCCAGCGCCTCTTCTTTCTTGCTCTCAAAGGTATCGTCTTCCATCAGTGTCGGTTCGAACATGCCTTTGTCAAAGCGTACCATAATATATAAGGCACTGCCGCTACGGTTACCCATCGGTTCCGTGGTCTCTGCAACGATACTATTATCAATGAGATTAATTTCGCCGATGAATCTGAAGCCCCATACACCGCAGTTCTCCCTGGTTAATACCAGACTGTCTTCTGTCATGATGGTGACTCTGGCGTGAGAGGGCTTGGGAGACACATCATGATCCAGGAACACGTGACGAATCGCATCGGCATCAGAGTAGCCGTGCACCAGGCTGGTGATGGTATAACTGGTGGTATAGGTTCGCTCGCCGCTGTCACCAAGACCCCAGCAGAGCTCATAGCCGCCGTGCTTGGTTACAATACCACACTTCCCTGCCTTCCAGCTTCTGCTGCGGTCGATGTCCCAGCTGCCGATATTCGTATATGCTGTGCCTGTTTCGTCGCTCACTTGCAGGTCCACAATCTGACTGCCGCCCATGTTGCCCAATCCGATGTAACACTCCGTACCTTCAGAGTCGATCGTCATCTGACGCACCTCTGTGATACGGGCATCGCCGTTCTTGCTCAACACCACGCGGATATCGATGTCGTGCAGTTGGGGTCTGGCCAAAAGACTTGTTGCTGATGCCAGCAGCATCAGCAACAGTGTCGTCTTACTTTTTAAATGCTTCATCCAGATTAGGATATTGTTTCTTCTGTTCTTCGTCAACCTTCAGATAGTCCTTGATGTCGAAGTGGAGCATGGAAGCTACGATACTCGAAGGCCACTGGCGGACCATACGGTTCATCTTTGTTGCTGTATCATTATAGATCATGCGCGACATGCGTACACTCTCTTCATACTGCTTCATGCCCTCTTGAGCCTCTCTGTAGAGATCGCTGGCCTTCAACTCAGGATAACGCTCGAACACGACGTTCAACTTACCCATCATCTGTGAGAGCAGGTCGCTCTGTTCGTTGATGGCTGCTGGGGTGTTGGCATTGCCGAGATTGCCACCGCGAGCCTGTACGGCCTGAATAATCGTCTCAGACTCATGCTTAGCATACTGCGCAGCAGTCTTGGCCAGTGCAATCACAGCATCGAAACGTGAGTTCAACTGAACCTCAATCTGGCTCAGGGCGTTCTTACACAATTCATCGAGATTCACCAGCGAGCGCTGAGTAGAAATGAAATAACCAATGACGATAACCGCCAAAGCGATGATAATAATTAGTACTGTCATAATTCCAATAATTTTAGGTTAAAAACCCCCACTGACCCTAAAGTCGGTGGGGGCAATAATGTTTATGATTAATATATCAAATATTACCAACGCATAATATTGATCTTCATCAGATAGATGAAGGTTGTCTCAGCTGTGCGAGCAATCTTGAAGCTCTTGCTGCCTGCCATAGCTTCGTCAACGATCAGAACCAGATCATCGGGAAGCTTGTTGAGATCATTATCCCAGATGTTCTGGAACATGCCAAGATTGGTGAATGTGAAGGTTTCCTCATCCTTTGGCAGATAAGTCTTGTACAGTCTGGCATTGTCATCATTCAGAAGGTCGAAGAGCAGATAAAGCTTCACATCAGCATTATCCTTATTAAACTCGTTACGGAAACCGGTGAAGATGATTCTCTCACCCAGTCTCAGAGGCTCCTCAAGGTCAACGCGGATGTAATCGGTATCATCAGCAATTGTAGCCTCAGTACCAGTGATGCGGATGCAATCGTATGTCTTCTCGTTATAACCCAGGTTCTGGTTTACAGCAGGAACAGAAACAACAGTACCACCGAAGCAGTAGGGGTTAGGAGTTCCGTTAGCAATAACTTCAAAGATTCTGCCGTCGTTTTTGTCGATGTCCAAAGCAATGGTTTTCAGAGTCAGCTTGGGGAGGGCTTCGTTGGTCATGGTAACAACCAGACCCGTCTGAGCCTTCAGGAATCTGTACTTACCATTTGTGATAATATCATAGTCTGTACCTTCCTTCAACTCTCTATCGAAAGTGAACACAGTCTCAGTTCCATCAACAAGAGCCTGATCAGTCAGGTCGAGGATACCGTTAACGGTAGTTGTCTCATAGTCTGCCTGGTTGCCATAAGTGGTAGCATTCAGGGGAACAGTAGCGAAGTTCAGCTTGTTGTTTGCGCAGTTGAGAGTTGTCAGGGCAGAAACCTTAGAAACATCGATAGAAGTCAGCTGGTTCTTGTTAACGAAAACAGAAGCCAGTTTTGGATAGTAACCGTCCAGAATGAACTCTGTCAGCTGGTTGTCTGTAAGAGACAGGGTCTCAAGATTTTCATAGCTGTTAGCAAGCTTGAGGCTCTGGAGTTTATTGTAAGCCAGGTTGATTTCCTGCAACTGATAGTTCTTGGTCAGATCCATAGAAGTCAGCTCATTGTTAGCGTTGTTCTTACCACCGATACGAACGACTTTCAGTTCAGAGTTGTTGCTGAGGTCGATACTTGTGAACTTAGGATCTACACTCTGTTGGATAAGGAGGGTTTCCAAAGCCTTAGCCTCAGAAAGGTCGATATTGGTAAGACCAATACATTTGTTCAAATTGAGGTAGGTGAGTTTCTCCAAAGCAGGAAGCTTTACAGTCTCAATCTCAGCACCGTTAATACGAAGCCACTCAATGTTAGCCAGCTTGGGGAGGTCGAATGCTGTAGGAACAGCACCGCCAGAAATGAAAAGCTGCTTGATGTCGCTATTACCATACAGCTTGATGATACCGTCATCACCAACAGTTACGTTGATGTCGGTTCTGCCAGCATTGTTAAGCTCTGTAACCGGAGACTGGTAACCGCCGGAAGTGGCTACAAAATGGTCTGTTTCGTCAGCGACGCAAACACCTAAGATAACTTCTGAGCCAGGAGCAGCCAAGAAGGTTGCCACGAGGTCTGTCTCGTACTTGTTACCGTTTTCGTCAACGAAGACAGTCTTACTGCTGTTAACAGCGTTGTCATACTCTCCGCAGGAGTAGTTAATCACTGCTGCGAGAGCCATTGCTACAATAATAGATAATTTTTTCATTTTTGGATATAATTAAATAATATACATAATTTGTGGGCAAAGTTACGAAAAATTGTAGCAAACACTATATAATCCTTCGCAAACAAAAGGTTTATTAACAGTTTTGTAAGGTTTTTAAACAGTTATTAAGTTAATTTTTTGTTTTTAGGGCTTTTTGTGTTTAAAAAAGGGCCAGCCCGAAAGCCAGCCCTATGAAGTGATTTTGGTGAAACCTTTACTTAAAAGTGAATCCGTAGAAGCCAAGCTTAGAACCTGAGCAGTAAACCTTATAGGTCTTGCCGGCCTTTGCGTCGAATACGAATGTACCCATATACTTTTCATCTGTTGTGATACCATTGTAGTCAGCTAAGGCAGTGCCGTCTTCTTCAATATAGAAAGGCTTACCACTATTTAATACAACAGCAACCTCTACTTTGAAATCCTTTGTGGGCTTGAGGACATAGAATGTACCACCAGCCTTGTTGCCATTAACGCCGTTACCTTTTGTATAGGCAGCAAATCCTTCAACAGATGTTTGGGCTACAGCAGCTTCGAAAGCTTTATTACCCTCACCGGCTTCACCGTAGGTAATTGTTCCAAAGCCGTCTACCGTAACAGTCTGGCCAGAAGTGAATGTGTCACCTTCCTTCAGGGCATAAACAGTAGCATCGCCAGCCTCTTCCACATCAGTACCGTAGGTCTTGATAGCGAACTCCTTGGTTGTAAGGGTCAGGCCTGGGAATGCCTCGTTGGTAAGTACACCGTTAATCTTGTCATAAACATGGAAGAATGTCACTTTACCATCCTTTGCTTCATAGTTTTCTGCGGGAACATCCACTTCACCAGCCTTGAATGTGACGGCCGTCTTCTTGTCCTTAGCATCAGTAATACCCTGGAATGGACCATACTCACCTGTCAGGTCGAGAACCTGGAAGTCAAGCTTCACTGCAAGAACAGTATCCTGAGGTGCATAAGTATAATTTTTAACCTTTATACCTTCAGGAACTGTGGGCAGGTTAGAGAATGTCAGCTTATTGTTCTCTAGAGCGAGCTTGCTGGTGACGTTTTTAATAGCTACCTTTGCAATCTTGTTGTTCTTAGCATTAATGGTCTTGACATCAGCAGGAACAGTCAGTTCTGTCAATTCGTTGTTGAACAGATTCAGCGTAGCCTTAGCAGCCACCTTAGAGAGATCGATAGCAGTCAGCTTGTTGTCGCTGGCATAAATATCCTTTACACTTTCCACACCGCTCAGATCCAATTCTGCAAGTTCGTTGTTCTGTACATTAACGAAAGAAAGGTTAGCGCCATCAGCGAACTTCACACTGGTCAACTTATTGTACTGTGCAAAGACTTGTGTAAGCTCAGGATTGTTGCTCAGGTCCAGAGTTGTCAGAAGCCCTGGCTTTTCAGCACTTGCACCCATCACGTTCAGCTTTTCCAGTTTAGCGTTCTTGCTGACATCAAGGCTGGCCAGTTTGCTTTCAAACTTAGAAGCCGAGTTGTTGTTGATGGTCAGATCTGTTAGTTCGGGGTTGTCAGCAACATTAATCGAGGTAACTGAACCCTGGGTGAAGCTGAACTGCTTCAGTACAGCGAGGTCCTTCAAATCGAGTTCCTCAACTTCTGCACCGCTGATCCACAGCTGAACAATCTTGGTCAGCTTCTCAGAAGAGAGGGCTGTGGGTACCAAGCCTCCGCTTAAGTTAGCATACCATACGTCGCTGTTACCATATACCTTCACGATACCATCGCCGGCAACAGTTCCCTTGAACTCTGTAGTGCTGGTGTGTTTGGTGCCGGGCTTTGTCATGCCGTCGTCACCCAGAAGACCACCGTTCTGGTAGCAAACGGTATCAGAATGGATAACACCGTCGCCGAAGTCTACGCCATAGATGTCATAAGCATCG
>JAEEGF011534918.1_pt1 | contig 13327 bp, 10 predicted proteins | sample 9134171 | NCBI WGS metagenome assembly JAEEGF01 (sample SAMN16246542, study PRJNA631951) | gut metagenome | biome: gut microbiome; feature: rumen; material: AP-attached | host: Bos | place: Iran: Karaj | collected 2018-10
ATCTGTTTCATTCCTTCATCAAGAGCTTCTTGTAGCTTCTTTGGGTGTTCGGCGTATTTTAATTCGATGATTATGCCTATGCTGTAGTTTCTGGTATAAAGTATCAAATCAGGGTAGCCGTTTCCTGACTCTCTATTGGATTCTACTACAAGTTTTTTGTTGTTTGGGGTAAGCAGCCCAATTAAAAGGCCCTGATAGAAATTTTCCTTATAATCTTTTTGAGCCATGCTGTCTCTGACGCTGATAGAATCTTCAAGAAATTTGGTAAAGGCTTTTTCAACTTTTTCTGCATCTCCGTCATACAGACCATCATAAAGTTCATTAAGTAAGGGTTGTTTTTCTCTGAATGATTCTTTGAGCCATTCCATAATCTGTGTTTCATAGAGGACTCTGATTTCTCTATTGGGAATTCTTAGGAGAAAATCTGTATCGCTGGTTCTTCCTACGCTTGTTAAATAGCCTGTGCAGTAAAGCACGCTCCAGATGTTTTCATTAGTTGAATACAGGTCTTGATAAGTTAGCTCATGTTTTATTTTTTTTGATATAACTTCGCCATTAACCAGCTGTTCCAGTTCGCCTTTTATTGAATCGTCAGCTTGTTCCAGCATTTTTCTTATTATGCTGTTCCCACTGGTGTTAGCCCAGTAACATCTCGGGAAAACGTTTATATCTGTTCTTAAAGAATCACAGAAAAGTATAGCATCCCAAGGGCAGTAGACTTCCTGATTCCCAAAAATATAACCGTCATACCATTTTTTTGCATCATCGAATCTTGAAGAAACTTCATAGTAATCAAACATTTCCTTGACTTCTTCTTCTTTGAAACCGAAAAATTCGGAGGCTTCTTTATCTGCTATAGAAAAAACTCTGAAATTGTTCATTCCAGTAAAAATGCTCTCTTTAGAAATTCTCAGGCATCCAGTCAGAATAGCCATTTCCAGATATGGGTTGGTCTTGAATGCGTTGTTGAACATTCCTCTTATAAGCGAAATCATTTCCTTGAAATAGCCGTTGCTTTCCGCTTTGTCTAATGGAACATCGTATTCGTCTATGATGAATATTGTGTTTTTGCCGTAGTGTTTGTATATGAGTTCTGATAAAATTTTAAAACTTGTGATTATTAATTCGTTTTGTTTTTCTTTATCGTATTCTTCTATTTTTTTAAGGTTTTTGTAAGTTTCTTTTTCTTCATCGTTTAACTTTTCACTATTAGATAAATCTTGAAAAGAACGTATAGTGTCAAGTATAAGTCTTATCAGATGTAATCTTGCAAGTTCAAAATTATTCCCTTCAACACCCTTTAAAGTAATGAATATAGTAGGGAACTTGTTCTGCCATTCTTCACATAATGATTTGTTATTAGATATTTTTAAACCATTGAATAATTCAGGGTTGCCACCGATTCTAAAAAACTCATAAAGCATTGTCATGTTAAGGGTTTTTCCGAAACGTCTAGGGCGTGTGAAAAGATTGACATCGCCTTTCTTGTCTTTCAGATATTCGATAAGAGAGGTTTTATCAACATAGTAAGAATTATTTCTGATTAGCTTTTCAAATATATCGGTTCCTATTGGCAATGGCTTTTTGCTAGACATATCTGTTTCTCTTTTTATTTGGAATAGCTATATTTTAATAGTAATTTACTATTTTAGCAATAGTGATGAATTGTGGCGTAAGAGAGATTGCGAAAAGTCGTTAGACTGTGTGGCGTTGCTGAAAGCAAAACGAATTCCCTTCGATCTTTTCTTTAAATCTTATGTCTCCATTTATGGTCTTATATCTTATATCTTTTATCTCAATTTTTAGTCTTATATCTTATTCCAAAAACTAGGCACTTGTACAAGTTTCAAACTAATGTTATTATAATCGGGTATGTCTTTCTTTAACCAAAATAATAATGTTGATGACGAACAGGTTTATTTGCCTGTAAAAAGCATTGGAACTCAACTTCCAGACCAGACTCTGTCTGAAGAAGTTGAGGATAAAATACGTGCAAAAGGTTACAAAAACCGATTTCACGAAGCCTCTAAAATTCTGGTTCCGTTAAGAGTTATTGCTTTTATACTGATTTTCATATCTCTTTCTTATCTTGTAATAACTCAATTGAAATACATCTTTTTTTCAACATCTTATTTTGAATTGAAAGAATTTGAAGTTAGCGGCAACTCTGCCTTAACCAAGGAATACATAATAAAAAAATCCGGCATTGCACCAGCTCAGCATATTTTTTCCTTAGATTGCGAAGAAGTTAAACAAAGATTACTTAACGAACCATTAATTAAAGATGCTTCTGTAGAATTACAAGGTTTAAATACTCTCAAAATAAACATAACAGAACGACGTCCTTTTATATACGCTAAATATGGAGTAGCTTTTTATGAAGTTAGTGAAGATGGTGTAATAATTAATACAGAGGGTATGGGAGAAAAAGACCTGCCAATTATTACTGGTCTTAAGCTTCAAGACGCGACTTTAGGCACATCTATCGCACACAATGATGATTTTTATACCGCAAAAAGCTGGATAAAAACTTTAGATGAAAAGATTTTAAAACAAATTTCTGAAATCAACTTTTCTAAATGCCAAAATCCATATATAATAATGCTTACAGGTGAAAAAATTTTCCCAAGAAATGCGGAAGATTTTAAAAATAGATATGTTTTTTTGCGTGCACTCCTTGACAATTTACGCAAGAATAATGTAGAACCTTTTTACTTAGATATGAGGGCACTGAATGATATAGTAATTCGTCCTCAAAAAATATCGCAAACAAATTCTGAAAATAGAGGTCTAACAACTGGTGGATGATATAATTGTCGGTCTAGACATAGGCACTACTAAGGTTTGTGCTGTAATAGGTGAATTAAAGGAAGATCGCACAATCAATGTATTGGGAGCAGGTTCCTGTTCGTATACAGATGGTGTCAAAAAGGGCTCTATTGTTGACATTAAATGCACTACAGAAGCAATTGTGTATGCTATAGAAGAAGCAGAAAAATCAGTTGATGTTTCTATTGATTCAGTGTATGTGGGTATTGCTGGTGCACACATTAATTCTATGAACAGCAAAGGTGCTATAGCAATTAAAGGTGCAAACAACGAAATCACTTCTGAAGACGTTGACAGAGCTGTAGATAATGCAAAAACAGCAGTTCAGATTTCAGCTACTCACGAAATAATACACATATTGCCTAGAGAATTTGTTGTTGACGAACAAAGAGAAATAAGCAACCCCAAAGGTATGGTAGGCAGCAGATTAGAAGCTCATGTCCATATTATAACCGGTGCAGTTACATCAATAAAGAATTTGATGAAAAGCTGTGAAATGGCAAAACTTAATGTGGAAGAAGTTGTTTTAACTCAGTATGCTTCAAGTCTATCTGCTTTAACAGAAGATGAACGTCGCCTTGGTGTGGTTCTTCTTGATATGGGTGGCGGAACAACAGATTTAATTGTGTATAAAAACGGGCACGTTGAATACTCTAGCAGTATTGATATAGCTGGGAGCAGCATAACTAACGATATTGCATTCGTTTTAAAGACTTCAACAGATAAAGCTGAAGAATTAAAAATAAATGAAGGTGTTGCTCAAATTGATTTGGCTGATGAACAAGTCAATATTGATGTTCCCGTTGCTGGTGGGGAAAAAATAAAAACTATTACACAGACCTATTTGGCAGAAATAATAGAAAGTCGTATGGACGAAATTTTCAGATTGGCTAAGACCAAGATTGAAGAAGTTGTTCCATTGAATTCTCTTCCTGCTGGAATTGTCTTGACTGGCGGATCTTCATTGTTAAAAGGTTGCACAGAATTAGCTGAAGGAATCTTCGGCGTTCCGGTCAGAATAGGTAATCCAATTCAGATAAGCGGGTTAAAAGAACAGGTTTGCAAACCTCAATATTCTACTGCACTGGGTTTGATTAGATATGGTGCACAAAATTACAGGGAACCGACAAGACAATCGGGCTTTGTTGGTGGATTTTTTGAAAAAATTAAAAATTTTTTCGCTAAGTTCTTTACTGATTAAAAAATATATAGTAAATTAGCACACATATACATAAAGGTAAGTGTTTTATAAATTTTAGGAGGCAATGGATAGTGTTTGATAATGATTATATGGGTAGCGGAAGCGCTGAAATAAAGGTTATTGGCGTTGGTGGCGGCGGATCTAATGCCGTAAATAGAATGATCGAAGCCGATCTTTCCGGTGTAGAATTTATTGTAGCCAATACAGATGCACAGGCTCTACAGAGTTCTAGTGCAAAATCAAAGATTCAACTGGGTGAAAAGATTACAAAGGGTCTTGGTGCTGGTGCAGATGCAGAAATAGGCAAAAAGGCAGCAGAAGAAGATCGTGATGAAATAGCCGAACAGTTAAAGGGTGCCGATATGGTATTCATTACTGCTGGTATGGGTGGTGGCACAGGTACTGGTGCAGCACCTATTATTGCAGAAGTAGCCCGTGAACAGAATGCACTTACCATTGCCGTTGTAACTAAACCATTCAGCTTTGAAGGTAAGAAGAGAGCTAGTAGTGCAGAACTCGGTATCAAAAACCTTAGAGAACGTGTTGATGCTATTATCGTAGTTCCAAATGATAAGCTTATTGAAATAGCTAATGAAGAACTCACAATGGAAGATGCTTATAGAGAAGCAGATGAAGTATTAAGACAGGGTGTTCAGGGTATTTCCGATCTTATTACAATTAATGGTGTTATCAACGTCGACTTCGCAGACGTTAAGACTATTATGAAGAGCTCTGGTTCTGCATTAATGGGTATTGGTATCGCTTCTGGTGAAAACCGTGCTGTTACTGCAGCTCAGCAGGCTATTGACAGCCCATTATTGGAATCTTCAATTCAGGGTGCAAGAGGCGTTCTTGTAAGCATTTCTGCTTCACGCAGCCTTGGTATTATGGAAGTTAACAAAGCTATGAGCATTATCAGAGACGCTGCTGATGATGATGCCAACATTATTTTCGGTCACAATGTTAACGAAGAACTTGGCGACAGCATTAAGATTACTGTAGTTGCTACTGGTTTCGGTAAAGAAGAAAGAGCTTCTATAAGCAATAGCGGCGCTAGTCGTATATTAGATACAGTTCGCTCAAATCGTCAGGCTGTTGAACCACAGACAAGACCTGTTCAGCAGGTAGTTAACGCTGCACCTGTTGCAAATGATGACAGTGATATTCCAGCAATTCTTCGCAACAGCAACAGTGATGATCACAATTTCCCAGCTTTCTTACGCAGAGGGAAAAAATAATCTCTAATATTTAGCTGATTAACAAAGAACAGGGGCAGATATATCTTCCCCTGTTTTTTATTTATAAAAAATAAAAGGAAAAGAAAGTGAGCTTAAAACATAGATTTAACTATGAATCTGTCGCAAATCAGTTAAAAAGCACAGAGCACCATTATATAGAAAGCAGATATGCTGGTGGTATTAGTATTGCTTTGATTTACCCTAATCTTTATAGTTTAGGAATGAGCAATCTTGGTTATCTTACTGTGCACAGACTTGTAAGCTCGATACCTAATACTGGTGTAGAACGATTTTTTCCTGCTCTACAGCAAGATATTCCTTTAGATGCTCCATACTATTCCTTTGAGACAGGTCGCCCACTTGGGGATTTTAATATATTAATGTTCTCCTTTAGCTTTGAAGGTGATTTTGACAAAATACCAGGTATCTTTTCATCATTAGGGTTACCTGTATTGGCTAAAGATAGAAATAAGCATCATCCTCTTCTAATAGCTGGTGGCGCGGCAATAGCTTCGAATCCAAAGGCTCTTTCTCTTGTTTTTGATATAATAATACCAGGAGAAGCAGAAACTACGATAATTCCTGTTGTGGAAGCATTACACAAAGATGGCTTTGAAAAGGAAAAAATTGCTTCGATAAAAGGTGTGTGGGTTCCCTCAATTTCCGATAAAGTTCCAGAACTTTCTGGAGTGCACGATGTAAACCAACAGCCGGCATATTCTCATATTGTTTCTCCTTATAATTCTTTTGGTGGGGCTCATATGATAGAAGTAATGAGAGGTTGCCCAAGAGTGTGCTCTTTTTGTCTTGCAAGATGTATCTATGCACCACCAAGACCACTAAAAGCTTGTGTGTTTGAAAATTGGCTTAATGCACACCCTGATTGCAAAGACTTGGGGCTTGTGGCACCATCACTCTTTGACCATCCTGAAGTTGAACAGATTTTTTCTATGCTTCAAGATAGAAATATAAAAATAAGAAATTCTTCTGTTAAATGGGAAAGACTTTCGGCAAATATAATAAATGCTTTGCAAAAGTCTGGTATTACAGGCTTAACGGTGGCTCCAGAAACAGGTAGTGAACGCTTAAGAAAAGCAATGAAAAAGCCTATGAGCGAAGATTTATTCCTTGAAAGAATAAAATCTTTATTCGACCATGGTTTTGAACACATAAAAATGTATTTTGTAAGCTGTTTGCCTGGCGAAGAAGACGAAGATACGGATGCAACAATAGATTTTATTAATAGAGTAATAAAAGTTGCTCCTTCAATATCATCTTTGTCGGCAACTTTTTCTGTCTTTGTTCCAAAGAATCATACGACTTGGCAAAATGAGCCTGCCCCAGAACAATATACAATAAAAAAACGAACAAAATATCTAAGAGAAGGCTTAAGTAAACTAGGTTCTTTTAAAGCAAATTTTGAAAGCCCACAAGATGTTCTAAGACAGGCTTATCTGGCAAAGGTAGGTCCGGAATTAGGTGAAGAATACGATAGACTTGCGAAAGAAGAACGAACTAACAAGCTATTTAAAAAGGGACAATTTACAAACTTAGATTATTAGTTGACGGTTGACAGTTGACAGTTGACAGTTGACCGTTAACCGTTAACCGATAACTATTAACCAATTAAAAATACTTATTGACCAAGACAACTAAAATAGCTTATAAAATTTAGTCAGATAACAAATTAAGAGCAAAAAACATGGATAATCGACCTATAGGAATATTCGACTCAGGAGTTGGCGGATTAACAGTATTTAAAGAGATACGAAAACTTCTGCCATTCGAAAACCTTATATATTTTGGAGATACAGCTAGAGTTCCTTACGGAAACAAATCACCGGTTGCTGTTCAAAAGTACTCTTTAGAAATAGCAAAGTTTCTTGAAATGCAGAATGTAAAAATGATTATAATTGCTTGTAATACTGCTTCTGCATTAGCTTTATCTACACTTAGAAATGAAGTAAGAATACCTGTAATAGGAGTTATAGAACCAGGTGTCAGAGCTGCAATTAAGTCTGCTCATAACAATAGCATAGCAGTTATAGGCACAAAGGCTACCATAACTTCAGGAGCTTATCAAAACCGTATAAAAAGATTAAGAAGCTCTATTAATGTAATAGCTGTTCCTTGTCCTCTTTTTGTTCCTATTGTCGAAGAAAACCTTATGAATACAAAAGTTGCTTCTGAAGCAATGGAAATGTATTTATCCGATTTAAAAAAGACTGATATAAAGTCTTTAATATTGGCTTGCACTCATTATCCATTGTTAAAGAATCAGATTAGCAAATATTTTGATGATAAAATCAATCTCGTAGATTCAGCTTATGAAACTGCTAAAGAAGTTAAAGAAACCTTAGAAGCAAGAAGAATGTCTACAGAACAGGAAACTTCTGGAAAAGAAAGCTTTTTTGTTTCTGATAGCCCAGAAACCTTTTCCAATATAGCAGCCAATTTCTTGAATCGCCCTATAGATGGTAAATGTGTTTTTCACCCATGGGCAGAATTTTGATTAAACGGTAATAAAATGGAAGAAGAAACCTCAAAACTTGGCAAAATTATATATAATCTTATTGATGCTATGTTTTGGATAGCTGATGAAACAGCTAGATGGTGGGAAATAAGTAAAATAACCATTCAGGTAAAAACCTTCCGAAGACAGAAAGCTGTTTTAAACAAATTAATCAAGGAAAACGAAAAGAAATCAATAGGAATAAGTGTTGCGCAAACAGCGGAACTGGCTTCGTTAAACGAAAGTATTTCAAAGCTTGCAGCCAAAGAAGATTTCTTAAAAAGTAAATGTTGGTCCTGGACACCATTTATAGACTTTACTCTTATATTTTTATTGTTTCTTTATGGGGTAATAACAATAAATCCAATAAAAAAGATACAAGACAATCCTCGAACCAATATAGGGGTATTTGGCGGTCAGATCAGCAGAGTAAGAGAATTACCATTTCAGGGGCACAGCATTATTACTGATTCAATTTGGTTTGATAACAGACTTTATGTAGCAGGTAATAATGGAGTAACAATAATAAATACTGTTACTGGGCAAACCCAGAATATAAAAGACCTTCCCCAGAATTTCTTTGCCAAAGATCTTCAGATTATCAATAACCATTTATTTATAGCTGGGTATTCTGGTGTATTTGAATACGAAAATAATGTATTAAAACCTTTATTTGATGAAAATAAACTTCCTAATAAGCTTGTAAACGCATTTGCTGTTGTTAATGAACGAAAAAAGCAATATTTAATAGGAACTTTAGGGGATGGGCTGTTTAGAACCAACGGAGACAGCATTATTCCTATTTCTAATACCAGTAATTACATAATTAGAAGTTTTGGTCATCAAAGACAAGAACTTTGGATTTTACATGATGAAGGTATTTTAACTGGAAATTCAGATAAGCTTACCAGTCTTGATTTGCAGGTTTTAGCTGGCAAAAAGACCAGATGTATGGTAACTACCGACAAGAATGTCTTTATTGGAACAGATCAGGGTATTGTAGCTGGTTATAGAAGTTCAAAAAACTGGGTTTGGACTATGCTTTCTTCTGTAAAGCCTGGTTTTATCAATGACATTATAAATGCCGGAGAAGTTCTTTTTATTGCATCTGATGAAGGTGTGTTCAGATACTATAAAGGGAAAATGGATAGATTATCTAGTATTCCAACTTACTCTCTTAGCTTATGCGATACTTTTTTGGCAGCTATTGGTAAATCTTCCGTTCTTTTCTACTATTTTAATTTTTCTGGCAATATTGGTAACAGCTCAATATTTGGCGTAGTTCCTGAGCTGGGAACCTATACCCCGACTTTACCAATTACAACTTTGCCTATGGAAGTCAGACCGAATTATAAAAGAATGCCAGAATATGGTTTAATTGAGACTGACGGAAAAGAACCTCTGACAGAAAGTGCTCTTTCAACAGAAAGTTATCCGCCAGATCAAAAGCCGATGGTCGAACTGCCTATTGAACTTCAAAGACCTGTATTTTCAGATATTACCAAATTTAATAACAAATATTTACTGGCTACAACCAATAGAGGTATATGGTCCTTTGATGGTGAAGTCTGGAAACAGATTGAACATAAGGGTATAGGAAATGCCAATAAACTTTGTTGTAATGAAAAACATTGTTATGCTTATAGCAGTGAATTTGGAATATATGAAATAGTAGATGGCAATACAAATCTAATTGTAGAGCCTAAAGAAACTAAAAATCTGAAGTATCTCAGTATATGTGATGAAGATACTCTTTTGCTTTTGTATTCTGATGGCAAGGTTAAAACTTTTAAGAATGGTGAATTCAATCTATTCTTTACAATACCTAATGAATTTGTAAACAATTGTCATTCTATCTGGAAAGTTATGGATCAGTATGTAGCTGTTCTGAATCAGGGCATTATGACTCATGAATCTAATGGAAAATGGAATTTGATGTTTTTCCAAGGCAATATAGATTCTGCAAAAATTGCTGATGTAATAAACCTTAATCAAAAAGTTTTATATATAGCTTTAAATGATGGCAGAATCTTTGAATATTACAACAATAGACTGCCTCTTTCCGGAATCGTAGCTGATCATCCAAATTCTATTAACTATTCTGGAAATCTTTGGGTAGCAAGTATGGATTCTCTTTATTTGAAAGAGAAAAATACTTTTATAGCAATTCCATTTAAGAGTAGAGATAGAATTCTAGGGGCTTTCCCTGATAATGAAAACAAAAATATTTATGTTTTCACGGCTTCTGGACTTAGAATTTTAAACAAACAAAAATAAAAATTCTTAATAATACAGCGGTAAATTACCGATAAGTTTAATATATCTATAAGCAGAATTTACATCTATGGCAAAAGAATATTTACCTGTATTTGCAGAAGAAATTTTCATCGTTAACCTTTACGGAACAGATGAAGAAATTTATGAATTCAACGAGTTAATGAAAGAAACTCATGTTGAAAAAAATCTTATGTCAATGACCCTCATCATTGAAGAGATTAAAAGACGTAATTTTCTGAAAATTGACTGGCAATGCTGTTCTAGATGCAGATACTACGCAAATTGTAAAATTAATTGGTATAGAGGCGAACGACATATGAATAATCGCCACTGTTGCACCTATTGTCAGAATTTTTGGGACTGTCATAGTAAATTCTGCAAAGAAAACAATTTAAGTGAAAAATCAGCAGAAATCTGCAAACAAAAACATGCCCAATAAACTAGCAAAAATATATAAAAATTTATTTTCATTCTTGTTTTTATTATGTTGCTCTTATATAGCTGAAATGCCTTGTTATGCGGGTCTTTCACTTCAAGGTCCATCTGGTTTTGTCAATGTTCCTTCTTATAAAACTGTTCATGAAAAAGAAATTGAATTATCTGTAAAAGGCAGAATGTATGAAAGTTATAAGGGAGATAGAGCAAAAGATGGTTATATGACTACCTTTTCTTTTGCTTTTTCCCCGATAAAAGATGTTGAATTTGGTATACAGGCAGATTTAGATTCTGAATTAAGCAGAAATGATGTTGAAACTGACCCTAAGCTTAATTTTAAAGTAAGGCTTCCTTCTTTCGGAGAAGGAGAGTTTTCTCAAATGGCTTTTGGCGGCGTTTTTGACACAAATCCCAATAATTATCATACACTATATTTAAGCTTGGGTGGTTTAGGTATAGGTTGGAATTTTGGTGGTAACGAAGGGGTTGGAACAGCTTCATACGGAAAATATAAAAAAGGTAAAAGAAAACCTGAAACTCTTTGTTTGTTGTTCGGAGCTGAAGTTCCTGGCAGAAAACCTGGTGAAAGAGGTTATAAAAGCCAATATATAGTAGATTATAATGGTGACGTAATTTCTTTAGGTTGGAGATTTTATTCCCACAGAGGCTTTTCTGTTGACGTTCTAGGTTCAACCAAATCAAGCTACGATAATTTTTACAAATATAAACCCTTAACTGTAGGTATAGGTGCTAATTTTTAAAGCAAGACTATTGACTTTTTTTAGTTAAAAGTAGCATAATTTTTCCATACAATCCCATACGAATAGATATTGAAGGAAAAATTGTGCTGGGTATAACATTTATTGGGTCAGGAAGCAAGGGTAATTCTGCATTATTAGAACTGAACAATTCATATTATTTATTGGATGCGGGAATTTCATGCAAGAAAATCTGTGATTGCTTGTTGGAAAGAAATTTGACCCTCAATGAAATAGAAGGTATTTTCCTTACTCATGAGCACAATGACCATATAAAAGGTCTAAATGTACTTTTAAAAAAGGCACCGCATCTTAAAATATACTGCACACCAGGTACTGCTTCAGCTATTGTAGACAGAGGCATTCCAATAGAAGAATACTATTCTATGAAGTATGAAGAAGTATTTGAAATCAGTGGTTGCTTATGCACCGCTTTCCCTGTCCCTCATGACGCTGCCCAGCCTATGGGACTTCATATCACAAAAGATAATTATTCAATGGTTATGGCAACGGACCTTGGTTGTGTGACTCCAGAAGTTATAAAACATACTCAAGATGCTGATTTGCTATGTATTGAAAGCAATTATGATTCTGATATGCTTAAATCCTGCTCTTATCCTGGTTGGCTTAAACAGAGAATAAAAAGCAAAAATGGGCATCTTCCTAACGAAGGTGTGAGGGGTATTCTTTCCAGAATGAATAAAGTCCCTAAAAGTATAGTGTTGATGCATTTAAGCCAGGAATCTAATTCTAAAGAAAAAGCTCTAGATGCTTTAAATTCTTTCTTAAAATTTGATGGTTTGGAATTTAAAAACATGCATGTAACTGTTGCTAGTCAAGATTACCCAAGTGAACGAGTCACAGTTGGAAATGAATTAAATTCTAATCTCAAAGCGAAGTTATTAAATAATATTAATTTGAAATCATTCCGCAGAGGGGCATTAGGATGAAAATAGAAATTTTGATGCCCGGAAAAATACAGGATAAGCCTTATCAAAAGTTGGTTGATTTATATTTAGAAAGATGTTCAAAACGTCTTCCGGTAGAAATTATTAATTGTAAAACAGAGGATGAGCTTGTTAAACGAATTAGTGGCAAAGAATTCATTATTGCTCTTGATGAACATGCCAAATGCCCAGATACTAACGGGTTTGTAAAGTGGCTGGATACAAAGTTAAAGTCAGGTTGTAATCGCCTTACAATTTGCTTAGGAGCTGCTGAAGGGCATGACCCAAGAGTAAAGGCCTGCGCAAACGATTTTATTTCTCTTTCACCCTTAACATTAAACCATCAATTGGCACTTTTAGTGCTTGCAGAACAACTTTATAGGGCAATATCTATAATGTTTGGCGAACCCTACCATAAAGCATGATTATAATAGAAGACGAACACTACAGTACAATCAGCAAAGCAATAAAAGAATATGCAGGTATAGTCCTTGAACGTATACCTCAGAATCGTGTTGAGAAAAAAATAATAGACCAGATGAAGCAGTTGAACTGCCATAACATAAATGACTTTGTAGAACTGCTTAAAAACTGCAACAATAATTCCAAGATAATGGATAGCTTTATTAGTGAAATAACCATTAGTGAAAGCTATATTTTCCGTAATCCAAAGCAGTTTGAATATATGATAAACCAGTTCTTCCCAGAGTTCTTTAAAAAGAATAATTTTGAATTTCCTCTGAGAATCTGGAGTGCTGGATGTTCCCACGGAGAAGAACCATATTCAATAGCGATGATAGCCAAAGATTTTAAACAGAAAAATCCTAAGGCAAAATTTGTTATTAACGCTGGCGATATAGACAAAACTTGTCTTTTGGAAGCACAAAAAGGTGTATACAAATCTAAATCTATGCACGGCAAAATAGAATTTTTCGAACACAAACTTGGCTTCCATATTGGCAAACATGACAAAAACGGCAACTGTTTAATTTCCCAAGATCTTAAGGAAATGGTAGATTTTCATTGGCTTAATTTAAAAAATATTTCTAAACTAAAAATTATGCAGGGTTCTGATATTATTTTTTGTAGAAACGTGTTAATATATTTTGATGAAGTCTTAAGGAAAAAAA
>JAEEGF011849852.1_pt1 | contig 13325 bp, 8 predicted proteins | sample 9134171 | NCBI WGS metagenome assembly JAEEGF01 (sample SAMN16246542, study PRJNA631951) | gut metagenome | biome: gut microbiome; feature: rumen; material: AP-attached | host: Bos | place: Iran: Karaj | collected 2018-10
AGGGCGGCGCCGGAGGCGGGATCCCAGCTTTCCAGATACAGCCGCGCCTCCATCCAGAACTGGAGGATGACGAATTCGATGTCCTCCGGGCGGTACGGGTCCTTCGGCATATCCTCCGGCCGGAAGCAGAAGACCCGGTTCTCTCCCGTCTTGACGGGATCGGCGGCGATCTCGTTCGCCCAGCCGGTGTCGCTGACGGGATATTTGACCGAAGGAAGGAACCCTTCGTCCGGATAGCGGGTCCGTTCCCGCCGTTCTCCGTTGACGTGGAACTGCGTGAAGCGCGCGTCCGGCGGGAGCGTGGCGTACACGACCCCGTCCCCCGCGTCGTGCCATTCCGTTATGGCTTTGCCGCCCGAGACGACGGAGCCGTGACCGACGAACGCGGTCCCGCTGTCCCGTTCATCGAGCCGGAGCGTCTCTTCGAGCACGTATTCTCCGGGCAGGAGATGGAGGCGGACGGGTTCCCCGGCGGCGCGCGCGGCAGCCACGGCGGCGGGCAGTCCGCCGATCGCGCTCTCCGGCGCCGCGCCGTTCCCCGATCCTCGCCTCCCGGGCGAGACGTAGAGCAGTTTCATGCGTATTTCCTCCTTATGATCGATGGCGGTGTGTCGGCGTTACGGTCTCGCTTCCTCCTCCGGCCAGACGAACGTGTCGTTCAGATCGCGCTCGCCGTTGTCAATGAGCAGATTCTGCCCGGACATGGAGCGGTTCGTCAGCGTGAGGAAGATCACCCAGTCGGCGACCTCCTCCGGCGTCATCCATTTTTTCATCGGCGTCACGCGCATGATCCGTTCCCACAGGACCGGATCGCCCGTCACCGGGGCGTTCAGCGGCGTGAGCACGCCGCCGAGCGAGATCGCGTTGCACGTCGCGCCGCGCGGCGCAAGGCGGATCGCCACGTTCTTCATATACCCGACGACGCCCGCCTTCGAGGCGGCGTACTCCGGGAATTCCCGCCCCGTCACGGCGGAGGCGGAGGCGTTGAAGAGGACCGACCGCAGCGCCGGATTGTCCCGGATGTATTTCTCCGTGACGCGGATCGTCCCCTTCAGGTTGGAATCGATGTCGTCCTCTCCCCGCTGTGTTCCCGCGTTGTTGAAGAGGATCGCCGCGTCCGGGATCTCCGGCAGCGAGGCGGCGTCGCGGACGTCCGCCCGGATATGGCGGTACGCCGGATGCGTGAGCGCCGCGGGCGCGAGATCGATCCCGTACACGGTATGCCCGAGCGCGAGGAAGCGCGCGCAGACGGCGCGGCCGATCCCGCCGGAGGCGCCGGTGACGATCACGTTCATATCCCGTTCCTCCTTCTGTATTCCTCGCCGACGCCGTCCTTCTCCCACTGCCGGAGCACGCGGTATCCGATCGGCGAGAAGACGGCCTCCGTCACCAGCTCCGCGGCGGCGCCGATGAGCGAGCAGGTGAAGCACTGCGTAGGCGTCCACGAAAAGCCGTCCCAGAAGATCGGCGCGAAGACCATGAAAGTGAGCGACGCGAAGACGAAATTGTCGACGAACTGCCCGACGAAGGTGGACACGTAACTGCGCGTCACGAACGCGAGCCAGCCGTCCGGATTTTTATGAAAGAGCCGCCCGACGGCACGGTTGAGAAAGTTGTTCACGACGGCGGAGACGAGGAAGGCGGCGGTGCTGCCGACGAGGATGAACCACGTGCCGCCGAGGACGGAATCGAAGGCGGAGAAATCCTCCTCCGTCGGGATCGCGGCGGCAAGGGCGAAGAGAAGGCATACCCCCAGATTGACCGCGATGGCGAATACGGACAGTTCGGTCGCCGCCCGCGGACCGAACGCCTTCGTCACGATATCCATGCAGAGGAACGTCAGCCAGGAGATGAGGATCCCGCCGTCGAGGGCGAGGAACTCCGACTGATAGATCGTCTTGTTGGCGAGGAGATTCATGATCACGACGGACACGACGAACAGCGCGGTCACGGCGGAGGGGAGGGAACGGAAGAGGAGCTTCACGTCCGCCCGCGCGGCGGCAAAGGAACGTTTCATTACTTTTCTCCTTGGTTTTCATTTGTAACGCGGAGGATTTAGAGGTCGAACTCCGCGGGATGGGGCGGGCGCGCCGCCCGGATCGGTCCCGGATGCGTTTTTTGCGGACTACGGACATTATAACATTTTTTGCGCAGGATTGCAATAACCCGTCAGCGTTCGGCCGCCGGATCGGCGGGGATCTTTATTTCCCGTTGACACGTCCGCGCGGCGATGTTATAATGTACGAGCATATAGAAAGTGCGGGTCGGTCTTCAGCCGGCTCGTACGTGAATTGCCCTCGCGGACGGCTGTCCGCGATCCCGCTTCGGCGGGACCGGCAATTCCGGTGTGCAGTTATGGTATATCATGCCCGGAAACGAAATCCGACATTTACAGGTATAAGGAGAGAGATCATGAAAGACCTGCGTTCCGCGCTCTGCCTCTTCCTCTGCGTGCTGCTTCTTGTCCCCGTGCTCGCGGCTTGCTCCGGCGGATCGCCGGAGGATCCCGCCGGCACGGACGCCGACGCGCCGGACGGCGCGGAGGACGACGGCCGTACCTTCGCCCTCTTTGACGGGGACGGGGCGGCGATCACGCTCGTCCGTCCCGCCGACGCGGACGACGCGGCGGGGGCGGGCGCGGAAGCGTTCCTTGAGGCGCTTCGCGTCAAGACGGGCCGTGCGTTCACGCTCGCCGACGACACGGCAGCGGACGGCGGGCGGGAGATCCTGATCGGCACAACGAATCGGGAACAGTCCCGCGCCGCCGCCGCGGAATACGCGGACGCGCTTGCCGACGACACGTACGTCATCGCCGTCCGGGGGGACAAGATCTGCGTGCTGGCGCAGAGCGCCGAGCTGATGCGCGCCGCCGCGGAGAACTTCTCGGAATACTGGCTGACAGAACAGAGCATAAAGATCCCGCAGGGAGGGGTAGGTATGGGACGGACGGAGCCGACGGCGATGTTTGCGCTGAACGAAAACACGCGCCCCGCGGCGATCACGCCGCGAAACGCGACGAAGGATATCGTGATCGCCGACGTCCTCGCCGCGGACTACGGAGCCGATCCGACGGGAGCGGAGGACAGCACCGACGCCATAAGAGAAGCGCTCGCGGCGTGCTCCGCCCTCGGCGGCGGGACCGTGTGGCTCGGCATGGGGCGGTATCTCGTCACGGACACGATCGAGATCCCGGCGTTCGTCACGCTGCGCGGCGAGCGGCCGCTTGACGAGATCCGGACCGCCGAGGACTACGGCACGGTCATCCTCGCCGCGCCGGAGAGCGGGACGGATACGAAGAGATCGCTGTTCCTGCTCCGCGGGAGCGGCGGCGTGATCGGGATGACGGTCTATTACCCGGAGCAGGACGTCGACGACCCGAAGCCCTATCCCTGCGTCTTTTATATCGACGGAAACGGCACGGGCGGGTATATGCTCTCGACCGTGCAGGACGTGCTCGTCGTCAACGGCTGGGACGGCATCGGCGCGTGCGTGACGGAGAACAACGCGCACGAACAGACGACGGTCGAAAACTTCCGCGGGACGTTTCTGCACACCGCCGTCTCCGCGTACAACGAGGCGGACGTCGGGACGTTCAGGACCATCCGCGTCTCGCCGTCGTACTGGGCGGACAATCTGCTCGGCGAGCGGCCGGATATCGAGAAGGTGCGCGCGTATACGAGGGAAAAAACGACGGCGCTGCTGCTCGGCGACCTCGAATGGGATCAGTTCGCGGACATTCAGATCGAAGACTGCAAGATCGCCGTACGGACGGAGGACGGGAAGCGCGCGACCTTCACCGGCGAGATGACGGACGTCCTCGTGCGGAATTGTACCAAAGCGCTCGAGGTCCGCGCGCTCGACGGACGCTGGGGCATGAACCTCGCGCGGTCCGTCTTTGAGGACTGCCCGACGGGGATCAAACACGCGGCGGCCGGCTACGTCAAGGTCACGGACTGCGCGATCGACGGCACGCTGAGCGGCCCCGTCATGTGCGGGGAAGGCGAGCTCTCCTCCTATGCGTTCGACTACGGCGCGTCGTACGTACAGCCGGAGGGCGTCGTCTGGACGGTGAAGCTGCGCGCGGACGTCGCCGTCGACGTTTCGTCGGAGCTTCAGGACGCGCTCGACCGGGTGAAGAAGGCGGGCGGCGGCGCGCTCTATCTCCCGGCGGGGTTCTACCGGGTGGATCACCCCGTCGCCGTTCCCGCGGGCGTGGAGCTGCGCGGCTCCTCCTCCACGGCGACCCGCGACCAGGGCGGCTTCTCGCGGGGCACGGTCATCGTCACCTCCTACGGACTCGGAGCGGACGAGAACGAAACGGCGCTCGTCACCCTCGGCGCGGGGGCGGGCGTGAACGGGATGCGGTTCATCTACAGTGAGAACGGCCCGACCAACGTTCGGACGACGCCGTTCGTGATCCGCGGCGCGGGAGAAGGCGTCTACTGCGTGAACAGTTCGATCACCGCCGCCGGATCCGGGATCGATTTCCGGGGCTGCGACGGACATTATATCAAGAAAGTGACCGCCTGCTGCTACGATCACGGGATCGCGGCGGGCGGCGAAGGCGGCGTCATCGAAGGCTGCCTGCAGAACGGCAACGTCATCACGCGGAACGGGATGGACTTCCTTGAGAACTGGATCCCGGAGAGCGAGATCTTCCAGCGGCTCTTCCCGTGCCTCCGCTCCCGCAGCGTCTTCCTCACCCTCGAGGGCGCGCGGGGCGAGCGCGTGCTCAACTATTTCGCCTACGGCGTGAAAACGGTCGTCGAAGCGCGGGATTCGAGCGACGTCGTGATCTTCAATCTCGGCGGGGACAACATCGGCGACAAGGCGCCGCTCGTGAAGTGCGAGCGGAGCGCCCTGACCGTGATCAACGCCCAGCGCTTCAACGGCGTTCTGTACGAGGCGGACGCGGAGAGCGATCTTTCCGTCTACAATCCTCTGGCGATCAACCAAAAAGACGGGGGGAACCTCATACACGGAGAAGAAAAAGCGTTTCAGTGGAGCAAATGGCTCGAGCAGAAATAGACCGCGGCAAACGCGGGACCGCATACGAAAAACGGGGCTGACAGCGCCCCGTTTTTTGTTTCTTTCGCTGCCGCAGGAGGACCGACGTTTTATCCGTTTCTCTTTTTCCGACCGATGATCTTCCCGCCGCAGTAGCTCCGCCGCGCCGCCCATATGACGGCGGCGGACACGAGCGCGAACACCGCCAGAACGAGCGCGACGCACGCCGCGGGACTGCCGAAGCCGAGCTTCTGTACGTAGTTATGCGGCGCGGTGAAGGAGATCGGGCTCAGGTACGGCAGCATAGTCAGCGCCGTCCGCACCGTGATCTCCGGGATGAGGACGACCGTCATCGCCGCGCCGAGGTACGGCAGCGTCGTCTTCACCGCGTAGGACAGCGCGCAGAGGATGCCGCAGAGCAGCGCCCCGCCGACCGCCTGCGCGATCCCGTCGAGCACGAGGTACTGCCATATCGTGATCCCGGCAGTGACCTGCGGGAAGACGGAGACGGAGTAGAGCAGCGCGTCCGCGTCCGGCAGGATATACGCGTCCCGCACCGTAAGGACCGTCGCCAGCCGGAACAGGACCGCAACGGCGCCGCCGCAGAGCATGAACAGCCGGAGCTTGACGGCATAGGTCTTCTTGCGCCCGTTGCGCGTCGTGCGGAGGATCTGCGAGAAACCGGCGTTCGCGCCGCGTGCTTCGTATTCGACGGAGAAGACGCGCGCGCAGAGCAGGATCGCCGCGGCGGCGAAGAAGCCGTCGGAGGCGAGGGAGAAGAGCTTGTCGTACCCGCTCGTGTAGATGATCCGCCCCTCCAGCCCCGTCGTCATGTTCTTGGCCGCGATATAGTTGACGTAGTCCTTCACGGACTGGAAGACGGAGCGCTGTGCCTCGGCGGTGTCGGCGTCGCTCTGATAGCGGATGTACGTTGTGCGGTCGATCACACCGTTCTCGAAATCCTTCTCCATCTGCGCTTTTTTGCCGATGATCGCCTCGAGCCGCGCCTCCTCCGTATCAAGCCAGACGAAAGGATCCTCCGCTTCCTGGAGGGAGAGGATGTACTGATAATAGATCGCTTCGCGGTACTGCTTCATGTTCCCGATCCCGCTCCGGACGGTGTATACCCGCCCGGCGAGGAGGAGCAGCGCCGCGAGCACCGTCAGGATAAGGCGGCTCTTGCGCGCTTCCGCGCCGCCGAGCCCGCCGCACAGTACGCGCGTCCGCGTGACGGTGCGCCGCATTGCGCGCGCGGGAAGCCTGAAGAACGGGCGGCGGAAGCGCCGCACGACGAGGCGGATATTGCGGCTGAAGAAGTACGCCGCCGCGCCGGAGAAGAGGAGCAGCAGCAGCGCTGCCGCGCAGATCCAGACCGTCACGTGCGACACGGGCCGCCCGAGGACGGAGACCGTCCGGTAAAAGGAGGTGAGCGCCGTCGCGTCCATCCCTCCCGCGAGGTTCAGGTACCGGATCGAGGGGACCGTCCCGGAGTAATTCCGGGCGAAGAGGAAGAAATTCGCGCCGTACAGGAGCGCGCCCGCGCCGAAGCAGCCGATATACGACGTCTGCAGTGAGGCGATAAGCGACAGAAACGCCCCGTAGAGCGCCGCGGCGAGGACGCGCACGCCGAGGTGGAGGAAGAGATATTCAAGGATCGTGACGCGCCACGGCACGGCGTAGAAATCCGGGAACGCCTGGATCGGCATATATGGCGAGGAGAGCCCGCGCGCGTATCCCGCCGCCGCGAACGCCAGCGCGCTGAACGTCACCGCTGACAGGACGGTCACCGTCATGACGGCGCCGAGCTTGGCGAGCGCCGTCGGGAGCCCGCCGCGGCGCGACGCGCGCATGATCGAGTACGCGCCGCTCGCAAAGTCGCTGCGGAAGATGAAGGAGGCGCTCAGCGTCACGTACAGAAGGATCAGCCACGGCAGGACCGGGTTCGTCAGGTACGTGTCGTACCCCATTGCGTACCCCGTCTCAAGCGTGACGGCGTCCCCGAGCGATTCGTACCGCTCGACGAGCGCGCGGTTCGCGCGCACCTCGTACCCGTCCGGCGCATAGCCGAAGCTGACGAGGTCCTCCGCCTGCCGCTCGGCGGTCGCTATGATGCGGCGAATGCTCGTATCGTAGCCGCCGCCGAGGTATTCGAGCCGGCTTTGCAGGTTATGGAGCACGGCGTTGTCGTTCACCGCGCCGCTCTCGTCGTAGGTATAGGGATATTCCGGGTCGCGTCCGAGACGCATTGCGGCAATCCCCGTCTCCTGCATGTACTGCCGATACGCCTCGACGCCCTCCGGGTCCTCCATGTAGGCTTCGTATCCCGCCGCCTTGGCGCGCTCGAAGTTGGGCGCTCGGTTGGCTATCACGTAGGACAGTACAAGGCTGAGCGCGGCGAACACGGCGAACAAAATCGCCGGGAACCGCGCCTGCCATATCTTTTCAAGCTCGTATTTGTACAGTTTCATTTCTTCTTTGAACTCGTCCACTGCCAGATATTCGTGACTTCGCCGCTCTCGAAATCGATGGAACCGAAGTACCGGTCTTTCCATGTGTGCGATTGTTCGTCAAAGTCGTAGATCCACCCGTACAGCACGCCGTCGATCACGGTGTAGTCTTCGATAAAATCTCTCACCGGATCCGTGTATACCACACGTTCGTTCTGTCCGTCGAGGTCGCAGGCGTACAACTCCGCACCGGCCAAATAGTATATCGGCTTTTCTTCCGCAGTTTGCTGCTGCTCGTCCGTCATCTCATCCCAACCTTCCGGCTTGTATAGACAACGGGTTTCTTTCAAGCTGTAATAGATTGCGTCTTCCGTCACCTGACATGCAGCAATCGGTTTATCTATGAGCAGTTTGAGTTCTCCGGTCGCAAGTTTCAGAGAACAGAAAACATTATTCTGTTCTCCGTCCTTGCGGGAATAAAAGTATACCGTTCCATTCAGGTATTGTGCGGAAGACATGCAGGTAAGACCTGAGGTTTTGAAATCAAGAAAAACGGTCTGTTCCCTGAAATCCTTATCATACGAGAACAGGCAGTTGACATCCCGATCAGATGCGGTATAGTTCGTGATATAATATCCGTCCGCTACGACAAAGATCGTTTCATCGGGAGCGAGCCGCAGTGTTTCCTCATTGCCGCCGGTGAGCGGGATCCGGCAGATATGCAGATCATAATTGTCAGAATTCAGCACGGCTGTCGGATTACTGGTGTCAACGTCTTCTTTCAGCATCATTCGCATGTAATACATCATCCCGTCATACACAAACTCTGGTCCTCCGGCGGGCTGTATGCTCGTGGATTCGAGAATGATCTTTACTTCTCCGGTGACGAGGTCCTGACTTCCCCAATATACCGGGTGTCCCCAATCGAGAGGCTGCCTCACCATTTCCGCCCAGAAATACAGCTTCCCGTCAACGACCTGAAGGGGGAAACAGTTCCCGCTTTCCATCGGGCAGTCTCCCGTACACTCCGGATCCATGCATGCTTTTGGGAACGTGCCCGTTGCCGTATTATAGCGGAATATGGTAGAATATCGACTTGTGAAAAGAAAACTACCGCAGGTAATAACACCTTTGTTTTTTAGTACCTTGCTGCTGAGGTTTTCGAGGGAAAATGCGGGTACTCCGGATGTCTCGTTCGGCGTCTCCCCCGGCGTGCCGCCGGGCGTCGTCGTCCCGCCGCCGCACGAGACGAGCAGCGGGAGGACGAAGAGAAGGGCAAGGGCAAGACAAATGTGCTTTCGTTTTTTCATGACGGATAGCCTCCTTACCGGAATGGTATGGGACGGGCGGCAATCGTTACTATGATTATACACCGATTATACACCCTCCCGTATAATAAGACAACAATCGCACGACGAATCTGCTCGATCCGCCGGATTATTCAAAAAATATCTCACGAATATTTACATACCGTTCAAATTTGCGTGAACCGCGCCTGCCATATCTTTTCAAGCTCGTATTTGTACAGTTTCATTTCTTTCTTGAACTCGTCCACTGAAAGATATTCGTGACCTCGCCGCTCTCAAAGTCTATGGAACCGAAGTACCGATCCTTCCATTTGTGCGTTTGTTCGTCAAAGTCGTAGATCCACCCGTACAGCACGCCGTCGATCACGGTGTAGTCTTCGGTGTAATCTCTCATTGCATCCGTATAGACCACGCGCTCGTTCTGTCCGTCGAGGTCGCAGGCGTACAGCTCCGCACTGCAAAGAAGGACAGCGGGCGGATTCTCTTCTTTTTGCTCGTCCGTCATTTCATCCCAGCCTTCCGGCTTGTACATATATCGGGATTCTTTCAAATTGTAGTAGATCGCGTCTTCCGTTACCCGGCATATGGAGATCCGTTTATCTACGAGCAATTTCAGTTCCTTGGTCGCAAGATCCAGAGAATAGAAGCCGTTATAGTCGTCCCCGTCCCGGCGGGCATAAAAGTACGCCGTCCCGTTCAGATACTGTACGTCGGATGCGCATCGGAGTCCCAGCGCCCCGAAATCGAAGAAAACGGTCTGTTCCTTGAAATCTCTGTCATACGAGAACACGCACCTGTCGACGGCAGAGCGTGTAAGATAATATCCGTCGGCTACTGCGAAGAGTAATTCGTCGGGGGCGAGCCGCAGCACTTCCTCCTTTCCGCCGGTGATCGGGATCCGACAGATATGCACGTCATAATTGTCCGGATTCATGACGGCCATGGTATCGTTCGGATCCACGTCTAGCTTCAGCATCGTGCGCAAATAATACATCATCCCATCATACACAAACTCGGGGCCTCCGGGCGGCTGTGTACTCGTGGCTTCAAGAAGAATTTTTACCTCACCGGTGACGAGATCCTGACTTCCCAGATAGGTCGGCCTTATTCCCAGAGCTTGCTGTCTCGTCATTTCCGTCCAGAAATACAGCTTTCCGTCCACGACCTGAAGGGGATAGCATTGCCCGCTTTCCAGTGAGCAGTCCCCGTCACATTCCGGGTCCATGCACGCTTTTCGGAAGGTACCTGTTGCGGTATTATAACGATATATGACGGACCATTGACTTGTGAACAGAAGGTTTCCACAGGGAATGATGGTTATGTTTTTCAGTACCTTGTTGCTGAGATTTTCGATGGATACGGCAGGTGTTGCGGGCGTTTGAAAAGAGGAATCATCAGGTGACGATGGAATGAGAGTTTCTCCGCTGTTGCAGGCAGAGGGAAGAATTGTGGATACGATAAAGAGTAAAAGGAAGATATATCGTATTCTTCGGATTTTCATAATGTATAAACTCCTGAAGAAATAGAATAGATGGGGAAACGGTGTTCCCGCCCATTGGACGGGAACACCGTGCGAAGTATTGATGTATTACGATTCAGACCACCCGGCTTGCTGTCCAACCCAATAGCAATAGTAATACGCATCCCATCTGTCATTGGTATTGCTTATACCATAAGTATATTCACTAACTGTACCGATCAATCTTACGTCTGTACTACTTGGATCAATATACTGACCAAAAAAGTCAGGATCGTTCCAATCGTTCAAGTTCTTGGAAATTGAATTCTCCAGTTCATTATCTCCATCGATTACAGAGTTCGCTCCCCAATGTTTAATAAAGTTTGGTGCGCCGACATATCTCATCTCCAAGAACATATACGTATAAAACGAATTCCTCGGGCCACCGCGACAGGAACCGTACACAATAGCATTATTGTTTGTATGTCCATCGCCATAGTAGTTCCCCGAAAAATTACCTTCGCTGTAGCCGTACGTACTTGTGACCGCTGTAGACTGAGAATCAAGATTATAGAATCTATTCTGAACTCCAGTTGCCGAACAGACTACACAGAGAAGCGCCAAGGTAAGGCAAATGATACCAATGCTGCGAAGTGTTCTTTTGGTTTTCATAGCGATTCCTTTCATTTTGTGTTTTTCTTGACGTCAACTTCCGATCCGTATCTGCTGACATCTTACAGACAACCGAGATCGGCATAGATTCCGTCTTATGATAAACGCGTCCGTTTTCGTAAGAACGGAATCTATCGGATCCGACTATTCACACAATGAGTCCCGATCGATGGCTCACTGCATAAACCTAAAAGACGGGGAATTGCCAGTTTAAAGCGCGGGATGCTATGTGTAGATGCTTTACGTTAAAGATGTATTGATAGACTTAGTCACGTAAATGTTCTAAAAATTCTCATTAGCGAGTATCAAACAATAGGAACTGAAATACATGTGTTAAGTGTAAGGAATTAGATAGTTACTTTTAACGACATTGTTGATCTTTTTTTGAGGTAATAGTATTTTTGACCTTTCTACTTATAAATACGAACGAGTTCACGGAAAAATGCAGAAAACAGCAATATTCCCGGAAATATCTACGTTTTTTTACGACATTTACGACATTGGAATATCTTAGCTTTTTCTTGGTTCATGTTTTCAGTAATTTGAATGATAAGATTCAAAGAATAGTCGAAAGAAGTGGTATAGAATTGTAGGGATCATATTCTGTCCGTACTATTATACAGGGCTTGTCCATGTGCAGGAAAATGCGAATTCGTCCGGTGCGGATCGTTCCCGGCTTCTTTTATCTCGGCACCTTGTTCGCCACGCCGTCAATGACGTAGTAGTATTCGCAGCCGTGATTATTGGGCTGCACCACGACCAGCAGACGATCCTCAAGCGCGATCACAGTGTAAATGCAATTCCTCTCGCCGAAATCCACGTACACCTCCGGTGTTCCGTCCACCCAGCGGAATATCTTCCCATTATCGGGCGGGTATTCTGTCTCAATACTGTAGGTGTAAGTGTAACTGTATATCGTACCGTCCGGCGCAATCGCCCAGCGGCCGTGGAAGTTTTCGTCCGTCTCTCCCGTCCGGGCGACTTCGCGGATCACGTTCCCGTCAGGATCCAGTTCTCTTAGGCAGGCGTCGCTTTCGGTATAGCAGAAGAAACCCCCGTTAAAATACCAGTACGTCGCCTGACCCTGCCCGAAGGGCTCGTACAGCGTTGCCTTCGTTCCGCTTGCGAGGTCCCAGGCATTCAGGGTTTGGAGCGACGTTTTATGATAATACACAACGCCGTCCCTGACGGTAAATATCCCTGAGGACAGAGATCCCACCGTCTCGACCGAGTCGTTCTCCGGCGACAGTACGCAAAGCTGCCATTCGCGCTTTCCCTCGCCCGTCCCGTCGTCTACCAGGACTTGATTGATAAAGTACAGCTTTCCTCTGTCATAGCGCATAAAATTCAGCCTGTCCCCCGGTTTGGTGATGTAATGACGGTGGATGGTGAAGTCCATATTGTCGATGTCTATGGATACGATCTCCCACCGAAGACGTCTATACGGGTACTCCTCAACATGTGTCCGTGTCGCACACTGTACCCAGAAGAACCGTCCGGATTCCGGAGCATAGACCCAATTTCTACCGTCGTAAATAGGATCGAGATGTGCGGTGCAGTCCTCGTGCTTGCACAGTGCGTCTCCACACAGAACATTTACGGTCCCGTTCACCTTGTTTATGTACTTCATGAGAGTGTTATCTCTGTTATCCAAAAACACGAGGCAGTGCTTCGTTTCCACAAAGTAATCGACCAGAATGTCGAACTTTTCCGCCCGTGGAGCGTCCGGATCGTATTCCGGCATCGGCAGCCAGCCGGAGACCGCTTCCTCCTGCTCCGGTCCTTCGTCCGGCGCGGATGTACCGGTGTCCGGGAGGATGTCGTCTAGGTAGACGAGCTCCTTCCCGCAGCCGGCGAGGAGAAGGAGAATAAGCGTACAAAGCAGAAGTTTCGGTTTCATAGATGACCTCCAAGTGTGTTTTGTAAATCTTCGTATGATTTATCGCAGAATCATGGTTATATGAAAAACGCATCAGCGAGAGTATTCCATATGATAATTCAGTATGGCTTATATGAATAACGCTCTTTGACTCGAATCTCGATAGAAACGGTTAAGTATCCCCCTAACAGGGTACAGATATATCATGCATCCTGTTAGGGGGAAGGGGCATTACCACAAAATGTCAGTCCAGGTTCCGTTTGAATTTATTTTATCGATATAGTCGAATGCAACTTGTGTGTTATTGAAAAGGATGACATGTTCGGATCTTATCTCTTGTGCAATTGCCGAGACGTTGGGATAGTTGCAAGTAATGCTGACAGGATCATCAGTAATGTATTCTCGATAATTATCAAATGTGTAATTATAACACGGTATCCAGACGGTGAGGTTGACACCGACCTGAAGTCCTGAATCTCTGCCTTCCGGACCATCGTCGTCTTCAGAGAAAACAATAAATGTTGTTGCGATGACTTGGTTGGTATTCAACTCCA
>JAEEGF010324503.1_pt1 | contig 13324 bp, 11 predicted proteins | sample 9134171 | NCBI WGS metagenome assembly JAEEGF01 (sample SAMN16246542, study PRJNA631951) | gut metagenome | biome: gut microbiome; feature: rumen; material: AP-attached | host: Bos | place: Iran: Karaj | collected 2018-10
AAGGAGCGCGAGCGTGTTGACAAGTTGAATCAGGCTGACTCTATGATCTTCCAGACAGAGAACCAGCTTCAGGAACTTGGTGACAAGATTCCCGCACAGCACAAGCCCGCTATCGAACAGGCCCTCCAGCAGCTGAAGGATGCCCACAAGGCTGGCGACGTAGCAGCTATCGACAGTGCCATCGCAGCCCTCAACCAGGCTTGGCAGACCGCTTCAGCCCAGATGTACCAGCAGAGTGGTGCAGCAGGTCAGCCTGGTGGCGACACCTATCAGGGTGGTCAGCAGCAGGCTCAGCAGGAAGGCCCGAAGTCAGAGGACATCCAGGACGCCGACTTCGAGGAGGTGAAGTAAGATTGTAATACATATTAGAAATCGTGCGGGCCAATAGTGGTCTGCACGATTTTATTTATCTGCCTTTCCATGGGCACCTTGCCTTACAGAAGATTAAGGAAGAGGGTGATCATTCCTGTATTGATCAGATCGGCGAACATGGCGCCAATGATCGGAACGATGAGGAAAGGCTTGACGGTATAGCGGTATTTATAGCAGACGGCACTCATGTTGGCCATGGCATTGGGAGTAGCACCCAGACCGAAGCCACATATTCCTGCGCAAAGGACGGCAGCATCGTAATCGCGGCCTAACAGGGGGAATGCCACGAAGTATGCAAATATGGCCATCATCAGCACCTGGGATACCAAGATGACAATCAAGGGAAGGGCCAGACTCTGCAGTTCCCAAAGCTTCAGGGAGATCATGGCCATACCGAGGAACAGAGATAGACAGATGTTACCTACACTGATGATCCGCTCCATGTCAAGCAGTTTTTCAGCTTTCTCCCATTTACCTTCATCTTTGTAACTGACGAATCCAATGGTGTTACGAACAATGGCGGCTAAGATCAAAGCGCCAAAATAGGTGGGGAACGTAACACCTGTCTTTGCAAACAGCCAACTCAACAAAGTGCCGCCACCCATGACGAGGATAATGCAATAAGAAGCCTTCGCATACTGCTGGAACTCCTGTTCGTTCGTACTGATACGCTTTGTACGACCTGTGGGAGAAGCCTCATCGCTCTCGATACCAGCCATGGCCGGATCAATATCCTCATCTAGTGGCTGCATCTGTTCATGCGTCAGTTTCTTGCGGATAATCCGCTCTGCCAATGGACCACCTATCATAGAACCAGCAATCAGACCAAAGGTAGCTGCTGCCATACCGATTGTTCCTGCGCCCTGAAGACCCAGGCCTTCGAGCACGCTTGCAAATCCGCCTGCCGTACCATGTCCGCCAGTCATGGATATACTACCAGCTGCCATACCTATCAGAGGATCAACCCCCATGAGGCGGGTAATGCCCAATGGCATGATGTTCTGCATGGCAATAATAATGACCAACAGAACCAGCATGATAATCAGCAGTTTACCACCTTGCTTGATGACTTTCAGGTCGCTTTGGAAACCAACGCTGGTAAAGAATGCCAGCATAAACACATCCTTCAACGTGCCATCAAACGACACCTCTATATCGAACCAACCATATAGTATCAAGGTTATCAATGAGAAGATGATACCTCCGCTTACTGGCGACGGCACACAGAATTTCTGGAGAAAAGCAACCTTTCTCGTTAAGATCATACCTACAAGGAGCGCCAAGGCACCAATACCGGCCGTTTGTATCATGTCTAGTTCAACATTTGTCATACCCACTTTCTTTTTATCGTTAGAATCTATACTGCAACTTTATATTGGCGGCATGTCTGTTTACTGCCACATCACTACAGACGGCATCAAACATATCATGCCAATCCACGCCCAAGTCCCATCTCTTCCCCAATTGCTTGTTCACAGACAGACAGCCATACACTGGTTCACCTGTCAACTCACGTCTTGGCGATTCCTTGGTGTAATACACCAACTGCAAGCCTATCTGCCACGCACGAGGAAGATCAGCATGGGGTGCCAACCGGAATGCGGCATAGGTTCTGCTCTCAGCAATATAGAGGTTGGCGCCGCCAGAGATACACAGCCAGTCCTTCTTCCAATAAGCAGATGCACCCAGTTGCGTGAAATTCTCACCATCTTCAATGACATAATAGCTCGCCTCCGTCTGCACCGTCAGTTTCTGCCTGCTATAGGCATAAGCCAGTTTCATCTGGTTGATGGTCTGTTCCTCCAGTTGTCCCTTCGTCATCGCCCATTCCTCCTCAGATATGGTCCCGGCATCCATAAAGAGAATTGAATAGACAGGATTAGAGTATTTGCGATAATAGCCCAATTGGATCTGATTGCGGTTGTCAGGAACATAGATGACACAGGCATTCGCATTGGTACGGGTGTCGTTATACTTCTGGGTGGTTCCTACATCCTTCATTTTGTAGTTATAGAACATCACACGACCACCAACCGTAAACCTCCACTGAGGTAAGGCATAGGTAAGCTGCAGATAGAGATCATGGTTGAATACATCCCAGCTTCTGTCCGTATCCTCCTGTCTGGTCATCAGGAAATCGCTCTCATAACCCAGCATCATGGACAGCCGTTTGGTCAGGAAAGGTGTATTCAGTTCAACGGTACACATTGGCAGTTTGTTGGAGAAGATCGGATCGCTGGCATACTGATAACCGCCCACGAGAAGCAGTTCTGTTCCTATATCATTAAAGATGTGGAAATAGCGCGCTCTGCCCATGAGCTTACGCGATGTCCCTGAGGGATAGTCAAGATACTGCTGCGTGAAATAGGTCAACAGTCTGTTCCTGTCGTCAAAGCGGTTCGTCATGTGAAGTGTCAGATGCTCCTCATTCCCGTCGTTATGACGATATGAGGCGTTGGCATAGAGATCGGTATGCTGACTGCCGTATAGCGCATTCACGGAGCCGATGCCCTGCACGTCCTTCCCGAAGTCACCTTGTCCTTCCACGAACCCCTTCAGCTTCTCAGGCATCTTCATTTCTATATCCAACACCCTACCCATTCCAATGGTTCCCTTCGCCACACCGGTATTGTCGCAAACCAGAATCCGTTTGATATCCTTGGCTTTCATCTGACTCAGAATCAGTCTGGTATCGCCATTCATAGGACAGTTGTCGATGCGGAGGCTGTAATTGGAGATGAGATCCTCATAACCGGCAATCATCAGGTCGGGCACCATCTGGAAGATATCCATAAGTGTCTCCTCCCCAGCCAGTTCCAATCGCTGAGGATAAATCATCGTCCTGTCAGCCTTCATCTCGATGATGGGCAAATCAGCTTCTGCGCACATGGGGACAGATAAGAGCAAAAGGCTAATCAAAAAAAGAATTCGTCGATGCATACGAGTGTTAGGAGTAATTAATTGCAAATATACGAAATATTCCGGTATCTAATGGAGGAATTAATCCTTTTTAACTTTATCCCTTCCATATTCTTATGGCTATTTGGATAGATAATCGTATCTTTGCAGCAAAATACATAACAATTGGATCATGAAAGTAGTCAAAAAAGGAAGAAATATTCTTATACTGATATTGTTTTTCATCTTCGTATCATGCGACGAACAAGGTTCTGATGGCCCAGACGGACCTCCTGAGACAGAGGTCAGCCTTCTTCTTGACGCTGTGCTAAAGGATGGCTTCAGCCAATCCATTCAGATAAAAAGGAGCAGCGACACCTATGCCTATCTGCTGGCATTGTCTGAAGAGGCAGTGGCTCAGGTAAGGGGCAGGAGCAACGTGGGACTGCCTTTGCTGTATAAGGAGAAGAACTTTCCTACAGTTTACGACTACTATACGGGCAACAAGACCGATAGCGTTGCCCTCTTCAAGACCATGATTGGCTGGCTAAGTGCCATGCAGTTGTCCGAGCTCTGCCCTTCCAAACGTAATCAGTTCTATCGGGCAGGATATGAAGCGGGCGGTTTTACGATGTATAAGCCCATCTACGGCTATCCCTTCAAAGGAGACCCCAATGTGGCAAGGCTTGTTGCGAGTGCCGTCTACGCAGCCTTGCACAGTATCCTGAAACCAAATACGGATGTGATGAGGGCAGAAGTAGGTGGCAGCAAGTATGCCGGCACTTTGGCCGAGGTTCTCAACCGGGAATCGCGCACCCACGTCACCAACGATGCTTTCTATGTCGACCTGCGCATGTTCATGGCCAGCGCCCCCGGCCCTTATGCCCCTGACCACAAAGACCGTGAAGACAACAACCCTACCTTCCCCGATGAGAAGCTGCCCAATGGTTGTCTGAAGGTCGACATGGATATCTACAACCACATCGTCGGGAAATACAACCTGCCAGACAAGAGGGCCGTTCAGGCTATCGCCGACAAGGAAGGCGGCCTAAACCACATCCTCGGTACTGACAAACGGAACGTCGGAGGTAAGTACGACTTCAATGCCGTGTTTGGACAGTCTACCATCGGCATGACCATCAACCCCGAAGGAAAGATAGGCTCATTCATCCTGCTGATGCGAGATGCAGGCAGTTCGGCAAGAGGCATCCTCCAGCACACCGACCATTCGGTTGGTCCCTACGAATATGGAAGGTTAAGACCTGGCTGCTCTGAAGAGTTCGAGGCTGTGCGCAAGTCGTATACCGACGACAGACTTAACGTGCTGACGGATTTCGTGATTGAGGACAATGACGGACATAAGCCAACGTATGACGTTGATGGTATCGAGAAGTACTACTATGACAATGGCAGCTGGACATCTGCAGAGATACGGTCGGAAGAGGATTATGAGAACTGGACCAAGAACCAGTTGTATGCAAACTCCTATCCCAGCGGCCACTCATCAGCCATCTGGTCTATTACCATGTCGCTGATAGAGCTCTATCCCCAGAAAGCTGATTTGATCATGAGGGCAGCCAACGATTTTGCCTTGTCAAGAACCATCAGCCGTTATCATTGGAACAGTGATGTCATACAAGGTAAGATTGCTGGCAGTACCATCAATCCTGTGTGTCATGCCACATCCGACTACAATCAGCTACTTGAGGCTGCTGCCACCGAGCGTTGACCTGCGGTAAGCCTTCATCACCTCGAAACCATAGTCGAGGAGGATGGCCGACTCTGTGAAACGCGTCGACATGCTACGGCTATTGAGCAACACCAGATAGAGGGTGACGCCATCGCGTGTGGCTACCGAGGCCAGACAGTTGCCTGCCTGACGGGTAAAGCCAGTCTTGATGCCAAGACACCCTTCATAGGTTGTCAGCAGGACATTGGTGTTTCTGCAAGGCATGTGCCGCCCGTCTGTCAGAGGGATATCCTTCTCCTGCGTTCCCACAATCTGGGCAAACAAGCTGTCTCGCATGCAATAGCGCGACAGCTTGACCAGATCGCAGGCTGTACTGTAATTATCGAGGTTGGGCATACCGTTCGGATTGGCGAAATGGGTATGGCCCAACCCTATAGAGATCGCCTTGACGTTCATCATCTCACAGAACTTCAGCGTGTCGCCACCGATATGTTTCGCCAGGGCATAGGCAGCATCATTGTCGCTCACCAGCATCATCTCGTCGATCAGGTCACGCATCACGTAGCCATCGCCCAGCTTCACCCTCGAGTCTTTGGCCACAAACACGTCTGGCGTAATCTGGATGGTATCGTTCATATTACCGTTCTTCACAGCCAACAAGCAGGTCATCATCTTGGTGATCGAGGCCATGCAGGCAGTCGAATCGGCATTCCTCTCACTGATCACCAGCCCTGTAGAGTCCTCGAGGAGCATCCAGAACTCTGCCGTGAGGGCGTCCAACTTCTCGGCACCCGCAATCGTGTCTGGATTGAGCACCGTTCGAAGCGTGGTGGAGTCGATCTTGTTGATGTGCTCTATACGCTGTCGCTCAGGGTCTATAGGCTTGGCTTTCTCTTCCGAACAACCTATCAAAATCGCTATGACGACACAGAGTGCCAACAGCCATAGCTCTACTTTCATTTCCTTTGTAATCATTTATAAGTCTCTGCAGATCAATTTCTGCTGCAAATTTACACAAACTTTCAGAAAACACCTACATATCTACATGTAATTTTACGTTTTTCCATTAAAATACATATTCGTGATGTGAATAAGTAACAAATTAAATTACAATCTTTTTCTCATAATTGCAAATTATTGGGGATTTTTTTGTATCTTTGCGGCATATGACGATATTAATCATAGTAATAGCTATCATCATGATGAATATGTTCAATCAGCAGGAGCCTGTGGTGAGGCCAGCCACACAGGCAGGAAGATTCTACGATGGCAATGCCCAGAGGCTGAGCCACGAGGTGGACAGTTTTCTGGCGCTTCACGCCAATGACCAACAGTATGACAAGGTGGCAGCCCTGATAGTGCCCCACGCTGGTTACTATTTCTCGGGCAACGTGGCGGCCAAGGCCTATATGGCATTGCCCAAAGGGAAGACCTTTAAGCGCATCTTCCTCCTGGGACCCAGCCATCATGAGTGGTTGGATGGGGCCTCGGTGAATAGTGAGGCCGACTATTACGCCACACCTTTGGGACAGGTGAAGGTGGATCGAGAGACAGCCCGGAGGCTGATAGCTGCCGACAGCTGTTTTGCCTATCGTCCTGAGGCCCATGACAGAGAGCACTGTCTGGAAGTGCAACTGCCATTCCTGCAAAGACGGCTTGGGGAGGTGCCTCCCATCGTACCTATTATCATCTCGACCAACGACTTCAGGAAACTGCAACGTCTGGCGGAGGCACTGAAGCCCTATTTCACAGACGAGAATCTCTTCATCGTGAGTAGCGACTTCTCGCATTATCCGTCGTATGAGGATGCCTGTAAGGTGGATGCCAAGACGGGAAAGGCCCTTGAGAGTGGTGATGTGGAGGCGTTTATTGCCACCATCAACCAAAATGCCGATAGTGGCATCCGCAATCTGGCAACGAGTGCCTGCGGGGAGTTGGCCATCGTAACGCTGATGCTGATGATGGACCATCGTTACGAGGTGAAACACCTGTTGTATCAGAACTCTGGAGATATCGATGACCATGACCACAGTCGCGTGGTGGGCTATCACGCCTTTGCGATCCTGAGGGGTGAGAAGAAGGCGTTCTCACTTTCCGACGAGGAGAAGCAGATGCTGAAGAAGATAGCCTATGAGAGCATTAAGGACTCGCTCGATGGCAAGGAGTATCAGGGGGGCAAGGTTCCTGAGATACTACAACAGGAATGCGGTGCCTTCGTATCCCTCCACAAGCATGGTCAGCTGCGAGGTTGTATCGGACATTTTGGTGAAGACACGCCTTTGCATGAGATTGTGGCAGAAATGGCGCGTGCTGCCGCTTTCGAAGATCCCCGATTCATGCCTGTAACGCGCGATGAACTCGATGAACTGGATATTGAGATTTCCGTCCTCACCCCCATGCGGCGCATCCACAGCCTCGATGAATTCGAGTTGCATCGCCATGGCATCTATATCCGTAAGGGCTATCGCAGCGGGACGTTCTTGCCACAGGTGGCCGACGAGGTGAACTGGACGAAAGAGGAGTTTGTGGGGCATTGCTCACAAGACAAGGCCGGACTGGGTTGGGAAGGCTGGCGCGACGCAGAGCTGTTTGTGTATGAGGCCATTGTATTTTAAGCCATTAGAGAACGGCAGGGTGGAGTGCTTGGTCTGTCCGCATCATTGCAGGATAGCCAATGGCAAGACGGGCCTTTGTCGTAGTCGCAGGAATCACGATGGCGAACTCGTCAGCGAGGTCTATGGCAAGCCTTGTTCGCTGGCCATCGACCCCATCGAGAAGAAACCGTTGTATCATTTCCATCCAGGGACGACCTGTCTGTCCCTGGCTTGTACAGGTTGTAACTTCCATTGTCTGAACTGTCAGAATCATGACATCTCTCAGGTTGCACCTTCCGAGGTGGGCCATTATGACCTGGCGCCAGAAGAGGTGGTCCGTCTTTGCTTGGAGCACCATTGTCCAGGCATTGCCTACACCTATACGGAGCCCCTTACCTATATAGAATATGTGAAGGAGACTGCCCGTCTGGCCCATGAGAAGGGACTCTGGAACATCCTCGTAACAGCAGGTTACGTTTGTCAGGAACCACTTGCCGACCTGCTACCTTATCTCGATGCGGCCAACGTAGACCTGAAATCGTTCAGCGATGAGATCTACCAGCGGGTCAGTGGAGGGCATCTCGCCCCAGTGCTCGACACCATCCTCGCCATGAAGGAGGCTGGCGTGTGGATAGAACTGACCAACCTCCTCATTCCCACCATTAACGACGATATGGATATGATTCGGAAGATGTGTCAGTGGCTGGTGGCTCATGGTCTGGGCCATGCACCTCTCCATTTCAGCAGGTTCTTCCCACACTATAAGATGCAGGACCTGCCTCCCACACCCCTTTCCACCTTGAAAGCAGCCCAGCGTATCGCCCTCGATGAAGGCATCGAACATGTATATCTTGGGAATGTATAGGCATTTCAGGCAGACCACCAAATACGAAAAAACGTAAAAACAGTAGTAGTCTCGGAAAAAAGGATTATCTTTGCAGGGCAAAGATTCATGTGGTAGTATGAAGGTCATTGTTGCAATAGATTCATTCAAGGGTTGTCTGACCTCGAAGGAGGCTAACGGGGCAGCTGCAGAAAGCATCAGGAGCGTTTTTCCTGAGGCTGAGGTTGTGGAGGTACCCGTGAGCGATGGCGGGGAAGGCTATATGGAGGCCTTCCATGCTGCCGTTGGTGGACAATTGGAGGAGGTTACTGTGAGGGATCCGCTGATGCGGCCTATCAAAGCTAAGTACCTGTTGCACAACGAGATGGCCGTGATTGAAATAGCGAAAGCCAGTGGACTCACCTTGTTGGCCAAAGAGGAGCGAAACCCCATGGTAGCCACAAGCTATGGCACAGGTCAGCTGGTGGCTGATGCTGTCAGGAAAGGGGCGAAACAGATTATCATCGGTCTTGGCGGTAGTGCCACCAGTGATGCTGGCGTGGGCATGCTCAGGGCGCTGATAGATACATTTGCCAGACATGGACGGTGGGATGACATTGAGGTATTGAAGGATGTGAGCTTTACGATAGCCTCAGACGTAAAGAATCCGCTTTGTGGCGAGAATGGTGCAGCACACGTGTTTGCCCCACAGAAAGGAGCCACACCAGAGATGGTGCTTACCCTTGACGAAAGGGCCCGGAAGTTTGCCGAGGTCTCTGCCAGGCATTTCGGCTATGACCGTTCTGAGATGGCGGGGGCTGGCGCTGCAGGCGGACTGGGCTATGCCTTCCTGCAATACCTTGATGCAAAGTGCATGTCGGGCATCCAGTTGTTGCTCGACACCATCCGATTCAAGGAGATGGGCAAGGATGCCGACCTGATTATTACTGGCGAGGGCTCTGCCGATTGTCAGACGCTGATGGGGAAATTGCCCGTTGGTATTCTGGAACAGGCAGGAAAGGTGCCCGTCTGTCTGATAGCAGGAAAGATCAGTGATCGAGAGGAACTGCTGAAGGTTGGCTTTGCCAATGTGGCATGTATCAACCCACAAGACATCGCCCTCGAGGAAGCGATGAAACAAGAGGTGGCAAAAGAAAACATACGACGCACGATTGTTACAACCAGCACAAGCATCATGAGCAGATGAAGAAAGTTAAGAACAGCGAACTGCTGCTCTCCTATATCAGGGAGGGAAAGACGATGACGCAGAGGGAGAAGCTCTGGCTCATCGCCAGTTTGAGTATTCCTTCCATCCTGGCACAGATATCTGCAACAGTGATGTTCTTCATCGATGCCTCGATGGTGGGACATCTGGGAGCCAAAGCCTCAGCAGCCATCGGGCTAGTGGAGTCGACGGGATGGCTGATGGGCGGTCTGGCCTCAGCTGCAAACATGGGATTCTCTGTGCAAGTGGCCCACTTCATTGGTGCCAACGACTTTGACGCTGCGCGCAGGGTCTTGCGGCAATCGCTGGTTTGTTCTACGATATGGGCACTGATCACCACGACGATCTCCCTCGCCATCTCACCTTTCCTACCCTACTGGCTGGGAGGGTCGGAGGAGATTGTCCACGACGCCTCGGTCTATTTCGCCATCTTCGGTGCCTGTGGCATCTTCTTCCAGATGGAGGGCCTGGCTGGTTCGATGCTGAAATGTTCAGGCAACATGAAGATTCCCTCGATCCTGAACATCGGCATGTGCTTGATGGATGTCTGCTTCAACTACCTATTTATATATATACTGGAACTGGGAGTGATGGGAGCAGCCATCGGAACAGGACTGGCCATGCTGATTACGGCAGGACTGATGCTGTATTTCCTGTTGGTGAAGTCGAAGATGCTCTCACTGGTCAGTCGTCCAGGGTCGTTCAAGCCCAAGTCGGATACGGTCAGCACAGCCTTTAAGATAGGTGCCCCCATGGGATTGCAGCACATGTTGATGGGAGGAGCCTATATCGTGAGCATCCTCATCGTGGCACCCTTGGGTACCATCGCCATTGCGGCCCACTCGCTCGCCATCACGGTGGAGAGTCTCTGCTATATGCCTGGCTATGGCATCGCCGAGGCAGCCACCACCCTTGTAGGACAAGGCATTGGCGCAGGACAAAAGCTGCTGACCCGCTCGTTTGCCAGGATGTCAGTAGGACTGGGCATCGCCGTGATGACCCTGATGGGTATTCTGATGTGGGTCTTTGCCCCAGAGCTGATGGGCATCATGTCACCTGTAGAGGAGGTGATTGCCCTTGGCACTGAGGTGCTCCGCATCGAGGCCTGGGCAGAACCGATGTTTGCTGCTGCCATCGTGGCCAACGGTGTGTTTATAGGTGCTGGCGACACGATGATTCCTGCCATCATGAGCCTCTGTTCGATGTGGTTCGTCCGATTGACGCTGGCTGCCAGCCTCGCTCCGAAGTTCGGTCTGAAGGGTGTCTGGACAGCAATGGCCATCGAGCTCACCTTGCGTGGCAGCATCTTCCTGACCAGGCTCTTCAAAGGTGGCTGGGTGGAGAAGTTAAAAGTGAAATACTAAAATTTAAGAATTATGCGTAGAATTCTATTATGTTTATCATTTTTCATTGGTCATTTATCATTCAGCGTAGCGCAAAGTACTGAAGTGCTCTTTGAGACTACAGCAGGCAACATCCGTATTGCCCTCTATGACGAGACGCCCCAGACGCGCGACAACTTCCTGAAGATCACGAAGATGGGCATCTACGATTCCTTACTGATCCATCGTGTCATCAAGGACTTTATGATTCAGAGTGGCGACACGAACAGCAAGCACGCCAAACCAGGTCAGCTGTTGGGTACTGGTGATTTTGACTATACCACTGAGGCCGAGTTCCGTCTGCCTCAGATATTCCACCGTCGTGGTGTTGTGGCAATGGCCCGCGAGAGTGACAAGGTGAATCCTGAGCGTCGCTCGTCAGCCTGCCAGTTCTATATCGTTTGGGGAAAGGTCTACGATGACAAACGTCTGGCCAAGGTACAGGAGAAACTCGACTCGGCTACCCAAGGACAGGTGAAGCTTACCCCAGAGATGATGGAAGTCTATAAGACCGTTGGTGGCACACCCCATTTGGACGGTCAATACACCGTGTTTGGCGAAGTGGTTGAGGGTATGGACATTGTGGAGAAGATACAAGGGGTGAAGACTGACAAGAACGACCGTCCCCTGGAGGATATCCGCATCCTAAAGGCTACTGTCACCAAGGATCTACCCCAGCCAAAGCCAGAGAAGAAAGCTGTTACGAAGAAAGTTGTCAGGAAGCCCGTCAGAAAGAAATAGACAAAAAAAAAGCCGCTCAAGGGTCATCAACGACTCAAGGGCGGCGCCAACAATCTATGAATAACTAAAAACCTTTTTCTGAGAAAAACGGAGTGTCACCACTGCGTTTGTTATCCTTACTAACAACTTTCTAACACCTTAGAAATACCTATCTCAATCAATCATTAATAAACCTAAAACCAAAATTCTAACTAACTATTAACTCTAACTAAAACCTAATTCAATCTTTATTTACCTTAACTAATACCTCTGTATTATTGTGTCTTCTATTGAAGATTGTCAATTGTTTCCTTTTGACGATGCAAAGGTACGACGATATTTGCAATCTTCAAAGAAATATGATGCACTTTCCTCAAAAAAGTGCCTTTCTTTTGATGTAAATCAAGTGGTTGTGTGCGAGCACATTCAAATTGTGCCCGCAAACAGCTCTTTTTCCACTTTATTGGTCAGGTCAACGAATTCTGGAATAGATAGCTGTTCGGGTCTGCGTGTCATCATCGGGTCCTCAAAGAAGGCTGCCGAACCCTGATTAGCACCGTTGAAGATTTGACGGAGAGAAACGCGCAACATCTTACGACGCTGGTTGAACACCGTTTTGACCACTCTACGGAAAAGTTGTTCGTCACAGCCAAGGTCTGTAACATCATTACGGGTCATACGGATAACGGCACTCTGAACCTTGGGAGGAGGATTGAACACACCCGGTTCAACCTTGAAGAGGTATTCCACATGATACCAGGCCTGAATCAGGACAGAGAGAATACCGTACTGTTTGTTGCCAGGTTGCGAAGCCATGCGCAGGGCTACCTCGTGCTGGATCATACCTGTACAACAGGGTATTAGGTCTTTATTGTCGAGCATCTTGAAGAATATCTGCGACGAGATATCATAGGGATAGTTGCCCGTCAGTACAAACTGCCGGCCCTCGAAGACCTCACGGAGATCCATACGGAGGAAGTCACCACCTATTATATTATTAATAAGACGTGGAAAATTTTCCTGTAGGTAAGCCACAGACTCACGATCGATCTCAACGACCTTGAAAGGCCGGGGCTTCTCTACGAGAAACTGGGTCATCACCCCCATTCCGGGGCCAACCTCCAGGACAGGTATTTCAGGACATGCATCAACCGTATCGGCTATCTGCTTGGCGATATTCAGGTCGGTCAGGAAGTGCTGACCGAGATTCTTCTTAGGTCGAACTTGTTTCATGGGTGCAAAGATAAGGGTTTTCAGGCGAAAAGCCAAATGAAAAGTAAAAAAAGACAGGCAAGAATGAATTCCTGCCCGTCCCTAACTATGCTTTCTTCTCTCTCTAAAACTTATTTCATTCCAAGATTCATGCCATTGTTTGCTCTGAGAGCCTCGGCTGCGCAAACGGCAACGATGAATGTAATCATAAATAATACTACCATAACGTTATCCTTTTTATTATTATTTCTGCTGCAAAGGTACTACTGTTTGCGCACACAGCCAAGAAAAAACTCTCAAAACGGCGAAAAACAGGCAATTCATTGACACGAATCAATTATTATTCGTATCTTTGCACCCATGGAAGCAAAAACAATCCTCACCAATACGGCCAAAATCATCTTCCCG
>JAEEGF012213639.1_pt1 | contig 13323 bp, 11 predicted proteins | sample 9134171 | NCBI WGS metagenome assembly JAEEGF01 (sample SAMN16246542, study PRJNA631951) | gut metagenome | biome: gut microbiome; feature: rumen; material: AP-attached | host: Bos | place: Iran: Karaj | collected 2018-10
TGGAGAACGACGCTTTCCTTCGGCATCAGAACGAGCTGATAATAGTCCTTGCTGCCGCCGTTGGTGAGAATCTTCGCGTTCAGCTGGTTGGTGTTCAGCTTCATGGAGCCGTCACCGTAACGAACCTGACCATTCTCGGGACCGGCGTCGGAGATCGTATAGTTTTTGCCGAGCCAGGCATAAGTGCCCTCGCCGTTGATCTCCATAGCCATCCAGTCGTCGGACTGACCATCAAAGCTGAAAATCGTTTCAGTGATCTCGCGGCAGACAACGACTCTGCCGGCAGCTGTAACTTCAGGCGCGAAGGAGAGGGAAGCCGTCAGATTACCGGTCTGGTTGGCAGGAGCGTGATCCGCATCAACGGCGGTAAAGGTTGTGCCGTCGATCGTGCCGATATCGGCGTTATCGCAGGTGATGACATAATCGCCTGGCTTCATGACGACTTCATTCACGCCGTTGTTGGTGGTAGCAACAAGCGTCAGCTCCGCAGATGTGCCGTACTTGACAGAGAAGTTGGATGCAGTGAACGCGATCTCGGGAACAACGATCTCTACGCTCGCCTCACCGACGACCTTATCGTTATAAACCATCTGCGCGGTCGCTGTACCGGTTGTGCCGTTGGAGATAAACAGGCCGTCGGCAGAGATGGTGCCCATGTCGGCTTCCTTAAGCTGCCAATAGGCCTCTTCGGGGATATCAACCGCGTTGCCGGAGTAATCTGTGCCGATCACGCTGAAGGGAACCTCGCTGCCGGGAGAATAATACTTATCCTCCGCGGAGATATGCGCGATCGCGAACTGCCCGTCGGAAGGAACCGTGGAAACGAAGAGGATACCGCTGGTCGTTTCACGCAGAGAGCCGTCAGAGGGAGAGTTGACCGTTGCCAGCTCAGCACCGGGTCTCTTGGACAGGAAGGTGGAGGATCCGCCGCCGTCACAGTTACAAGCGTAGACGCAGCCAAGATCAAGCATCATCTCAGCACACTCATACATCGTCATACCCAGGGAGATAGCCTGACGGCCGTCGTTCTCCATGATGACGACCTTACCATCAGCAGTAACGCCGACTACAGAACGAGGGGCAGATCCGGTGTTCTGCGGGTCGTGGTTCGGATTGGGGGCGGTATTCACACCATTCTTAACGATAAAGCCGGAGGAGCAAGGGATGACCTGCTCTTCATAGCCGTTAAGATCCTGCGTGCCGGTGATGGACTTCATCTCGACTTTGGGCATATCCGCAGGTCTGTCATCTCTGTAGATGACAACACAAGTCGGGAAACCGAGGTTGCCGTACATCTGAGTAAGGTCCCATACGGTCTCGCCGTCGATCATCATAAAGCCGAGAGGCTCGTGATAATGCTCGGCAGGATAGCCCGTATACCAGGAAAGGCAGGTGTTCATAGCGCCGACGACATTCCACCCAAGCTTTTCTTTGGCGGCCGTCGCCTGCAGCATCATGTTGGAAGTTGCGAAGACCGAAGTATCCATGTCAGTGTAGCTGGTCGTTACCTTGACATACTCGTTGGTCGTATCCGCAACCATGATATGCGCAACCTGTCTTCTGGTACCGAGGTCGTTGTTCAAAACGATCTCAGACTCGTCGATGCCCGGAGCAATGCTCCAGTCTTTTTTGGAGACTACATTATAGTATCCGTCTGCGGTTGGCGAGCTGTCATGGTTGTAGTCGACTGCTGCGAATGCCGTTGTTGGAATGAGACCGATCACCAACAGCAAACTCAAAACCAATGACAAAACGCGATTTGTGTGTTTCTGCATGCTCTTTTCTCCTTTTTAGTATGATTTATATTACACCCCGATTCAAACCGGGATCTAATATACAAAGGTGGAAAACCGAAGATATGGGATTCATCCGAGATACTTCAGATAGCTGTTGTCAAGGTCGATGACTGTGACATAGTGATGACCCTTTTGCGCATCCGGAGGCGGATCATTGCGCCAATCACCGTACTTTCGCGTCAGATAATCATCGCAGTCAGACGGAACGGTAACCGGAATGCCTTCAAACACAGCCTGTGCGCCGGAACCGAACCACGCTCCGGGGGCATAATCGAGTTTCCCCTGCCAGTTTCCGTGGTTGCACCAGATCTCCGAATCCTTTTCGCTGCAGGAAGCGATCAGCCGATCCAGCTTTTCGGCATAACGCGCAGGCCGTCTGTGACAGCCAAAGAATCTGAGAACCGCAAACGCCAGCTTTGCCTTCCAGTTATAGTCAAATGAATACGCACATGAGAGGCACAGCTTATACCACTTTTTGAGCCGCTCCAGCCTGGACTGTGCCTTTCTGTCCTGCGGATAGCCATCCAGCGGAAATATGTCGATAAACACGCCGTGGTTGATGGGAAGCTTTTCTGCGGAAGTCTCAATAAACGTCGTATCAGACCGTCTGAGCTTCGTAAAAATCTTTGGGAATCGCGCTTCCGTATGATAGTTCTGAACGAAACAGTTTTCCGGCAGAAGCGCCTGCGCCTTGCGGATAAACACCTCGTAATCCGATCTGGGAAGCGCGACGTCGACATCGTCATCCCAGGGGATAAACCCGCCGTATTTCACCGCGCCCAGCGCTGTGCCGCAAACCAGATAATACTTCAATTCCAGCTGGTCGCAGATCCGAATAAACTGCTTGAGCAGGTCCAGTTCCACGCGCTGCAGATCGGTCACAGCAATCACTTCCCATCAAATCTGCCAGAAAAACGGATACGGCGAGAGCGTGGAATAAGACGCCTTGTGAAGGATCAGCAGGCACATGAGCGCCACGATCGCGCAAACCGTTACGAACTGGCTGTTTTTTTCCAATCGTTTCAGGGACGCAGGAATCAGAACTGCCTGAGAAATCATATAGTAGTAGCTTACGCGGATAGCGATACCAGAGAAGACATATCGAAGCATAAACACAATAAAGAAAGCTAACATCATAAAGAGATAGAATTCTTTCTCGGCGGAGTCTGCCCCCTGCTCTGTTTTATCCCGAAAGATCATGCACACCAGAAGAATGGAGAGATTGATCAGAATCGTAACAGACCCGGAATCAAAACCAGTCCCCTGGTTTACTGTGTAGCTGTCAGAGATGGCCAAATTCATCAGGTCAAATAAGTACGGCAATAAGAGCAGCCCCAAGGCCGCAAAGGCTGAAAAGCGAAGGATGTCCAGAAACCGAAAACGTCTCCCGAAAAAGAAATAGATAGGAAGAAACGCCACCGCGCTCCCGTGGAATGTGCCAGCCAAAGCAACCGTCAAAAGGAACGGGAGCAGCTTCCTTTTCTTGATAAGGGAAATAGAGAGCAGGCAGATGGATATGGCAATTGACTGCCGCAAAGCCTGGACCATGAAATTAAACAGGCCGAGACTTGTGAACGCCAGCAGTCCGATCAACGGGGAGTCACAGTTTTGCTCCAGAAACCGGCCAACCGCGTACATCATTATTGCGCCTTGGAACACGAACACCCACTGCCCATCATGAAATACGTGCGAGAGAAGCCAAATCGTGAGCAAATAGCCCTTTTCAAGATCCACCTTAAACAGCACCGAGATACGGCTGAACGGGATCCTGCCTGCTGCCTCCCAGTTTCGAGTATAGAATCTTCCGTCACCCGAGCCTACGGACGGTGCGCGCACGGCCACAAACAGGAAAAGCACAAAGCACGTCGCGATGAGATACCTTCTTTTCTGCACCTCGCTCTGATGCCCAATCATCGTATAGGCAGGTCGTCTGGTCAACGCAAGCTGCAGTGCGCCCACAATCAGCGGCGAAAACACGCATAGTAAATAGTTATTCATGGCCTTTTTCTCTTGCTGAAACTCCGCCGAGCAGATCAAGATACCCGGTCAGGCAGCACCTGCGGTCAAATCTCGCGGCAGCGGAGCAAATCCGTTCCGGATCGCGTCTTTCGCGCCGAAGCTGCTCCAATGCTTCCATGACTGCCTCAATCGACATATCTTGCAGCACCACGCCGGTCTCCGGCTCGAGCATCTCCGGACACCCGCCGACATTGAACGTCAATACCGGCGTTCCGCACGCAATGGCTTCCATATTGACGGTAGGGTAGGTATCCTCTCTGGTCGGATTCAAAAAAACATCTGCGGCGGAATAGATTTTTGCAAGCTCACTTCTGTCTGATGTTCTTCGTATGCTGATAACCGTCGAAGGCAGCTTTTTTTCCAGCTGCTCATCCACGCCGACCAACACGATCTGCCACGCCGGACAGCGCTTGGAAAGTGTGAGGAACAGATCCAAGCCCTTCGCATCACTCCAGACAGACGCTACGCCAAGGATCATAAACCGGTCTCCTACTTCAAAACGTTCGCGGAAATCGGACTGCACGGGGTGGAAAACGTCCAAATCAATCCCGTTTCGGATCACTGTGATCGGGCGGTTCCCGAGAAAGGAGCGCCGCACCAAACTCGCCAGCCATTCTGACGGTGTGATTATATGCAGTTGATCCGGAAGCGCAAAGAGCGCCTTTTTTCTACGGTACAGGCTCCGGCTGCGATCGAAAAACCAACTGTAAGGATAGTTCCGTCTGGCAGGACAGCGGAAGCACTGCTTCTCCCATTTGGTGCAGCCGACGCGCAGAAAGTGCGCGCAATGGCCTGTAAATGCCCAACAGTCATGGAGCGTCCAGAACACCGGCTTCTGATAGCGTTGCAGATAGCGAAACAGCACACCCAGGTGCAAATAATAGCCGTGAAGATTGTGAAGAAGGATCACATCCGGCTGGAGCTTTCGCAATGTCCTGACAAGTCGAAACGTCGTATACAGGGAGTGAAACCCCTGATCACCGAACACCCGGGAAAGAATCTGGTGAATGCGAATGCTTAACTTACTGTTGATCTGGATCCCTTTGGAATAGTCGCTTTTATGATTTCCAGAATACAGAATATAGTTTTCAATCCCGTGATTCGACAAATGGTCGCTGATTGCACAGGCAATTCTTCCGGTGCTGCCTCTGCCGCATTCTGAATTGATCTGCACAACGATCATAACAATTCTTCACCTTACCAGTAAGCGTCTGTAAGTTCTGCGCGCAACGTCGATCAGAAGCCCTTTCATCTTCCACGCTCGCGCCTTTACAGGAATAATAATATGATAACGGAAATTTGAAACCCGGTCTTTGAGACCATGCTGCTTCGTGTATGCCGCAGCATTCTTCATTCCTCTTACGACAAGGCCAAAATACAGTTTTTCAAGCGTTTCGGTCGTATTGTACTCCTCCCGTTCCATCAGACGGTTGGCAATGGAGATGTGCAGTTCATTCAGCTCCTGTTCGAACAGATCCTTCCGCACTTTCCCGACCTGCTTTCCGTGAGAGCGGTTTTTCACCAGGATTTCATCGGTCAGGCAGAAAAAGCGGTAGTCATGAAACAAGAGCCGATACCAGTACTCCACATCAGAGACGGTACGCATGTCCTCACGAAATCCACCAATGTCGGCAAATGCTGCTTTGGGAATCAAAAAAGAACATCCAGACAGCCGATACTGGTAGACGTTGTCAAGGATTACCTTGAGATTCTGTTCTTTCTCATCCACACCACGATAGCTCGGTCGCTTGAGCACTCTGCCGTTTCGATCAATGGATTCTGTCGCACAGTGAATGACGACTTTGTTGCCGTCCAGCTCGGGTTCATCTTTTTGAATTCTATGAAGGAAAGATATTTCCCGTTCAATTTTATCCGGATAATACAGATCGTCATGAGAAAGCCAGGAAATATACGACCCCTTCGCTTTCGAGACTGCAAGATTCAGCGCAGATGAGACGCCGCCGTTTTCCTTTGATAGATACCGGATCCGGTCGCCGTAGGACAGCGCCGTACGTTCCGTCGCTCCGCCATCGTTGGATCCGTCGTTGACCACAAGGGTCTCCACATTCGGGTATGTCTGAGCCAGCGCGCTGTCAATGGCCTCCCGCATGAAATTCGTCCCATTATAGACCGGGATGACGATCGTCACGAGTGGAGTTTCATTCACGACCCGTTCCCTCCGCAATAACCCGAACCGTTCCACTCTCCAGCAACTGCCGCAGGAGCGTGGAAGAGACCCCTTCCGTGTAACCAAAATAGACGATCTCCACGCCCACCGGGCGGAACTGTTCCTCATACCGGTTCCACGCATCCGTGCCCTTCCAGTCCGAACCTACGAACATTTTATGAAACCCATACTTCTGCCATGCGGCAAACTTGTCCTTGTTTACCTGCGGCACCACCTCGTCCACATAGCGAATGGCGCGCACGATGTCGCACCGGTCCGCATACGGAATGACCGGAAGATGCCCTTTTTCCTGCAGTACCAGCTCGTCCGTGCTGACGCCGACGATCAGATGGTCGCACTGCTGTCGAGCGCGGGTGAGAATGTTGAGGTGTCCTTTATGGAACATATCAAATACACCAGTGGTATAGCCGATGGTCAATCCGGGTCGCCGCCTTTCCTTTCGGCCAGCTTTGCCTGGCTCTCCTTTTCGAACTGCGATGCCTTCCTGCAGTACAGAATGCAGATCGCAAGGAAAGAGAGCACATAATACAGCGTATAGCACAGCAGCATAATGTCGAATGTATTCGTAAAGAGCGCGGCAAACAGCCACGGCATGAACAGACCCGCTACACCTATATTTTTGTCAATCTGTTCGCGGATGTAGGCAAAGCTTCTTTTGTTCTCCTCGTCCTTGAGCGTGATGTCGTCCAACTCGTTCAAGGTCTTCTTCGCCGCGAACACACAGTTGAGGTACTTCTGGTGTACCAGACGCATATAGATGTTCGCCGTCGCACCGATCCCTCCCGTCAGAATCAGGAACACCCGGTATGGCTCCGAGACGAGAAACGAAGTGTGATATGCCGCCACGCCCAACGCGATGGTCGTAAACGAAAACGGCCCGTAGCCGGCGGCAGCGTCGAAAAAGTCACCCATGAATGTTTTGGTCTTTTTCACGCGGGCAATGTTGCCGTCCACACAATCAAGCACAAGCCAAAAATTCGTCAGGATCACGCCTGCGAGCATGCACCAAAAGCGATTGACGCTCAGCAACATCGCAGCAGCGAAGATAACGATCCATGACAGAACGGAGACCATGTTGGCCGTCCATCCTGCGTTGATGAACAGGTACGTCACAGGAAAGGATGCCTTTCGCACCCAAAGCTGCACCCAAAGAGAACTGCGGCTGTTTTTCTTTTTGGGCAGAGACTGTTTGATCTCACGATATGTATATGTTCGCTTCATTTTTTACGCAGAGCGCCTCCCGGTAGATTTTCCACATTTCATTTAGCGCATTTTGCAGATCAAACGGCTCCACAGCTTTCCGGCATGCATCCTTCATCCTATCTGCCGTATTCGGCTGTGCCGTCAGCTTTTCAATCACGTCGGCAAACGCTCCGGCGTCATCTGGGGGGCAAGCAAAGCCTGTAACCCCGTCTTTGACATAGTCAAGGATTCCGTGCACGTTTGAGGCGACCAAAGGAAGCCCCGACGCCATCATTTCGATTCCCGCAAGGCCAAGTCCTTCTATCTTCGACGGAAACGCGCCGATGTCAGCAGCATGGCAAATCTCTGGAACGTCGGTGCGAAATCCTAACAGATGAACCTGCTCGCCGATACCCAGTTCCTGAGATAATGCCGTCAAATAATCCTTCAACGGGCCCTTTCCGCAAATCGCGTAATGTAAATCAGGCCGTTTGAGCTGTGCAATTGCACGGATTATTACCTCATGATTCTTTCGCTCGATCAGCTCTCCAAGGGATAGAATGAGTATTGCTTCCTCCGGAATGCCAAGTGCATCCCGGTACGCCTTTCTATCAATCTCGGCGACTTGAAATCGGCGCAGATCCACCCCGACACCTGGAATATACCGGACCTGACCGGAGTGAAAACTCGCTGCTCTTTGATAATCCTCAGCGTTAATTGTGACCAAATAATCGCAAAACCGAGAAAGAAGACGTTCGATCGGATAATAAAGAATCCAGTTCTTCTTTGGTGCAGCCCGATGAAAGTGAAATCCGTGGCATGTGTACATGATGACCGTACCTCTTTTTCGCGCTTTGCGCGCAGCGAGGCGCGTCAAAACAGACGCCGCCGGGGTATGACAGTGGATGAGATCAAACCGTCCATCATCTACAAGATGCTTCAGGGTTTTATACGCTTTCAGATTTTCTCTCCCGAATGGGCTGCGATCGAAGTGAATATCATGAAAGACTATCCCACTTTTTTTCATGTCATCAATAAAGCGAACCGTCCTGTCAACGTCTGTATCCTCCATGTACTGCATATTGCATGCAACATGGACGTCGCAGTCAAGCCCGTTTTTTAGATATAGGAGATTCTCTCGATTAAACCATTCGATAAATGAAATAACGCTGGCAACGATTAAAACTTTTTTCAAAGCATTTCTCCCGTTTTCTCTTTACTTGCAATCAGCACCGAGGCCTCAGCCTGCTTATCCTTATAGTAAGACGCATCGATTCTCTGCTCATTAAACAGATAATCCCCATAATCATCACACAGATCGATCTCTTCAACCGATGCGTCCCGGCCGATTAGTTTTCGAATCGTCTGAAAAACAATCTTCAGATCCAGCCAAAAGCTAATGTTGTTTATGTAATCTAAATCCAGTTGGAGTTTGGCATCCCAGTCGATTGCGTTGCGCCCGCTCACCTGTGCCAAGCCTGATAGTCCCGGTCTGACCTCATGGCGGCGGCGCTGTTCCGGCGTCATGAATACCATGTCACGTACCAACTGCGGCCGCGGCCCAATTAAACTCATATCCCCAAGCAGGATGTTCCAAAGTTGCGGCAATTCGTCCAGCGAAGTGCCTCGGAGCCGCCGCCCGAAATTCGTCAGGCGCTGCTCGTCCGGCAGCAGATCCCCGTTTTCATCGCGCGTGTTGGTCATGCTTCGGAACTTATAAAGGTTAAAGAGCCTTTCATCCTTCCCGGGTCGTAGCTGTTTGAACAGCACTGGACTCCCAAACTCCCGACGGACCCGCAACGCAACAAGCGCATAGAGCCACGAAAGCAGAAGCAGCGCCAACAGTGCGCAGGCAATGTCCAGAGCCCTTTTGATGTAACGGGCATAAAAACTGTCTTTTCCGTTAATCATGCTCTTACCAATCATTCAAAGCAATTCCGGATCACTTCGATGATCCGATCCTGTTCCTCCGGCGTCATCTTGATGTCGCTGGGCAGACACAGACCGCGGTTGAAAACATCCCGCCCAACGCTCGTTTTGGAATTGTTCCCATCCGCAGCAACGAAAGCTTCCTTCGCGAAATACGGCTGCATATGCATCGGTTTCCAGATTGGCCGTCCCTGTGCATTGATACTCTGCAGCGCTTCCAGAATCTCCATCGGGCAACTTTTGCCATGTTCCGGGATGTAGGAATAGGTGTCCGTACCGCGCGTTTCCGAACACATTGCATCCGGATCAATCAACATACAGGAAAGCCAGTAATTTGGCTCGCTGTTCACAAAATCAATTGGATTCATGGTAACCGGAAGGTCTTTCAGCCCCTCTCGATAGCGCGAATAGATTGCTTTTTTCAGAGCAATGTGCTCGTCCAGGTGGAAGAACTGTCCTCGGATAATACCCGCGATGACATTGCTCATGCGATAGTTGTAGCCGATCTCCTCATGCTGATACCATGGGGCAATCTCACGGGATTGCGTAGACCATTTTTTTACCTTGTCATAGGCTGTCTTCTGGTCGGATAGGAACACTCCGCCGGCGGAGCCTGTAATGATCTTATTGCCATTGAAGCTGATTACGTTATACCGCCCAAAAGAGCCGGCTGCTCTCCCCCTATACTTCGATCCAAGTGCTTCGGCAGCGTCCTCCACGAGGATCGCACCGCGCCGCTCACAGACTTCCAGAATCTCGTCCATCTTTGCCGGCGTCCCGTACAGATACGCCAGTACGACAATTTTAACATCCGGAAATTGGTCAAACGCACGGTCCAGCGCAACCGGATCCATATTCCAGGTCTCGCGCTCCATATCGATAAAGACAGGTCTGCCGCCCTCGTACACGATGGGATTTACGGTTGCCGCAAATGTTGTATCGCTGACAAAGACGCGTCGTCCCTCCAGTGCATGGTGACCGTTTTCCGATTTGCCATATACCGCTTCCCCAGCCAGCTTCAAGGCAAGATGCACCGCTGCAGTGCCGCAACTAAGCGCCACAGCATACCTGCATCCGATCAGCTCGCACAAATGCCGTTCGATCTCATCAATATTGTTTCCCAGGCAGGACATCCAATTGGTATCAAACGCAAGCTGGACATATTTGCGTTCTTCCGCATGCATCGTCGGGGATGAGAGATAAATTGTTTTCTCAAACGGCGCAAAGTCCTTGCAAGTCCACATATCGCTTCACTCCACGTCCCTTTTACCGCAAAGATTTGCTTGCGGGCGTTTGCGCACGAATCGTTTTATCTCTTCTCGTGCCCATACCCGTAGCCGTAATAATATCCGTATCCATATTTCTTTTTTCCGTATCGACCCCTGCCGCTCTCGGCCCGGGTAACGACGAAGCCAAGAATCTTGCTCTTGATGACGTTCAATCGCTGCATGGAGTCATTCAGTTGGCGTCTGGTCGTAGTTCCGTCCTGCACAACGACGATGATGCCATCCAGCACGCCGGAAACTGCCAGAGCATCCGCCACGACCGTGATCGGAGGAAGGTCAATGATGATATACTCATAGAGTCCCTTTAGCAGGCTGATCAGCTTAGCCATGCGTTCAGATCCAAGCAGCTCCGCCGGATTGGGGGGCATCTCACCGGCAGGAATAACACTCAAGTTCTCATGCAATGCGGTTGAGAAGACTTTATTCGGATCCGTTTGCATGCCGGCCAGCACCTGAGATAAGCCATCTTTGCAATTAAGATTCAGCCGTCTGTTGAATGTCGGTGCGCGCATATCGCCCTCGATCAGGCAGATGCGCTTTCGGTCCTCCGCCAGCATATAAGCCAAATTGATCGCAGTCGTGCTTTTCCCCTCGCCCTGAACAGCGCTTGTAATGCCCACGACCGGGCAGGTACGGCCCTCACTCGCAGGCAGGCAGAAGAACAGATTGGTGCGCAGCAGCTTATATGCTTCCGTTGCAGCAAAGCTCAGCTTGTCGCCGAAAAGCTGTTCCGGCCTCGCTTGCTTTTTCTGCTGGGAAGTCAGTTTATTCTTTTTCTGGTTCATATTCTCATTGCTCCTTGCCATAGGAGTAATAATACCCTTTGGATTCTTTCAGCAAATCCGGGATAGCCGCCAAAACGGGGTAATCATAGCTTTCCTTCAGCACACGGGCGGCATCGCAGATTCGGTCGTCCAGAATGAACTGGATCGACAGATACAAGACGCTCAGCAAAAAGCCGGCGAGAGCTCCAAGAAACAGATTGAGCAGGAGATTCGGAGAGGCCGGATCCACCGGAACATCGGCATCGCGTACAATTCGAACTGTGCTTCCGTCAATGACGTCGGCAACCTTGATTGGAAGGATTTTTGCAATTGATTTTGCGATTATCGCTGCCGTTTCAGGGGAGGGATCCGCGACCGTCACCTGAAAGACCTCTGTGTCGTCAATAGCAGCACACGTGACTTTTTTCGCGAGCTGCGAAGGTGTATAACCCAGCTTTGTGTCGCGAGCAACTTCGTCAAGCGTGTTGCCGTGCTTCAAAATCACGATATAGGTTTCCACCAGGCTCTGTGACGCAGAAATATCAGAGTTGCTGATTTTTTCCTCTCCCCGTTGGCCGTTGTTCACGTAAAACGAAACCGAGGAATGATAGATCGGCGTCACGAAGAACCTTGTATACACGAACAGGAGAGCAATTCCTACAATGACTGCAGCCAAAATGACCCACCATTTTCGGAGCAAAGCCTGCATCAGTTTAATCAGATCAATTTCATATTCCTTATTGCGTTCTCGCTTGTTCAATCCGTTCGCCTCCCTGTCTATCACGTTGTGTTCCCGCAGATCGGGAACACACGTAGAAACGCCTCTCACGCCAGATGATCATACCTTTGGGGATCCGGCTTCGTTTCCGCGACAATCCTCCCCGCAGATTCCAGGCGCCATTCTGCTTCTTGACCGTCTTATTTCTGGCCTCTCTCAGCCAGTTCTGCAACGAGTCGGATGGCAAACCATCCGTTACGCAAAGCAAAGGGCATCGTACCACATATCACATATATATTATACTATGGGTGATTATCCTTGTCAAGTCGAGAGTTCAATCGTATGAGAGCAGCGTTGTTTGTCCTTTGACCGACTTTCCCTTTCAGCCCCCCGTTTTTCCCTGTTTTTGGCGCTTTTTTCGTTCAATGCGCGAGCATATCATCCAAGCATTCATTTGAGTCAGCGTCTCCGGTTGTGGCCGGTGAGCTGCGTTCACGGCTGGCATAGAAGAATATAATCTATACACTTATACGCTTACTAACAGTCATATTGATAGCGGTCTGTCAGTAGGACCTCAATCAAATACTATCGTTTCTTTCCGCTATTGGTTGCGGCAAAATCATTCTTGGTCAAGCAGAAAAATATGCTCATGTGTCAGGAAACGAATATGGTTCTGCAAATGCGGCAGACTATTCTTGAATCTGGAATTGCCTGCGAGGAGAATCCTTATGCCAAATCATTTGTCACACGAGACAAGTCCCTATCTGTTGCAGCACGCGAACAATCCTGTTGACTGGTATTCCTGGTCGGAGGAGGCCTTTACGCTGGCGCGGGAGCAGGACAAGCCTGTGTTCCTGAGCATCGGCTACAGCACCTGTCACTGGTGCCACGTCATGGCGCGGGAGAGCTTTGAGGACACGGAGATCGCTGCGCTGCTGAACCGTCATTTTATCTCCGTTAAGGTTGACAAAGAGGAGCGCCCGGACATTGACAGCGTCTATATGCGCGTGTGTCTGGCCTTCACGGGCAGCGGCGGCTGGCCGACCAGCATCTTTATGACAGCGGATCAGAAGCCGTTTTTTGCCGGGACGTATTTCCCCAAGGTCAGCCGCGGCGGTATGTACGGTCTGCGAGAGCTTTTGACTGTGATCGCCGAACAGTGGAAAACAAACAGATCCGCGCTGCTCGATCAGGCGGAGCGCCTGCTCCGTGCGCTGCAGGATGCAGGTCGGCCGGAAAACGCGAAAGCGGACGATCTGCCGGAAAAAGCATTCCAGGCGTTCGTCCGCGACTATGATTCTGTATACGGCGGCTTTGGCGGTGCGCCAAAGTTCCCTGCGGCGCACAACCTGCTGTTTCTGCTTGCCTACGGGCGCGAACGGAGACAGAAGTACGCAGCGGAAATGGCGGAACAGACGCTCCTGCACATGGTTCGGGGCGG
>JAEEGF012136578.1_pt1 | contig 13322 bp, 9 predicted proteins | sample 9134171 | NCBI WGS metagenome assembly JAEEGF01 (sample SAMN16246542, study PRJNA631951) | gut metagenome | biome: gut microbiome; feature: rumen; material: AP-attached | host: Bos | place: Iran: Karaj | collected 2018-10
GATAGGAATAAGAGCATTTCTCCATGCATGTGAGTAAATAACAGCCTTCTCAGTAACACCCTTAGCTCTTGCAGTTCTGATGCAGTCCAGTGAAAGAGCATCGATCATTGAAGCTCTTACGTATCTGGTCATGGAACCCAGTGAGCAGAAGGTCATAGTAATAAGAGGAAGTGCCATATAATACATTCTGTCAGTGAACCACTTCCATCCTGTGTAGTTACTTCCGGGAGTCTTCATACCACTTGGAGGGAACCATCCAAGAAGTGAGCAGAAGATCCAAACGAAAAGAATAGCTGTTACGAAGGAAGGAAGTGAATAACCTATGATGGTTACGACCTGCATGACCTGATCGCCCTTACTTCCCTTTTTAACAGCGCATACAATTCCGAGAGGAATTGTAATTCCAAGCGCAAGAATAGTTGCAAATATATTAATGAAAACGGTATTCTTCATCGGTTCTTTGACAACATCGATAACGTCGTCCTTAAACTCGTAAGAATATCCGAAATCCCCCTGAACAAGTCCGGAATACTCTCCGTAATAATTTGGCATAAAGCCAACCCACCTCAAATACTTAACTACCATGTTCTTAGTATCAGTTCCATACTTACGCTGATACTCCACATACAAATCCTCAAACATCTTCTCTTTTTCTTCCGCAGTAGCATTACGAAGACGTGTCTTCTGAGTAGTCATCTCAGCCTTAGCATCTGTGTAAGCTCTGTTGTTGGGCACAAGATTGTATATAAGGAATAGTATAAAAGACAATACTACAAGAACAGCTAACATATAGCCTATTCTCTTAAGGATATACTTTCCCATTTGATGAAACCTCCTAAAAAATTCTTTATATATAAACTACCACAATAAGGGTAGAAATATTCAAAGTCAATATCAATCTACCAATTTAAATCTTTAACTCATTAAACCAACATAAATCCACGGTCATGATATACTTCATCATGACCGTGGATCATAAGTCAGCTACTCATATTAACACATTTCTACAAATAATGGAAGTAGAAATTAGTTGTTCCAATAAATATCTGCCTTGTCCTTGATATAGTAAGCAGAATTGTCATCATACATACTAGGATCAATTGTCATATTGAATGAATAGTCATATACAGCTGAGTTGAAACCAGTTGCAAAGTTAAAGCATGTGTACATAGGTGTTCCGCTGTAGTAACCATAAACCTGCTGCTGATAGAGCTCATCAAGCATAGGACCGAAGTCACCTGTTGTCTTCTGAACTACGAAACCAGCTGCTGCGATGTTGTCGTTCTGCTCGAAACCTGTTACAAGGAGATCTGAGAACTCGTTATCAACAGTACCATACCAGTTAAGAGCAAGAGGCATGTAGTAGTCACCGTTAACTTCTACAGTCTTGTAAGCTCCGTCGATTGACTGGAAGTTCTTATCCTTCTCAGTAGCAACGTCGCCGGCGATCTTCTTATAACGAACGCCTTCTGTGTACTCGCCGCCTTCTGCATTGTATACCCAACCATCGTTCTCAAGAACTTCGATAGCTGAATCAACAGAAGTATCATAAGCATCAAGGAGCATTCCCTGATTTACAGCTGCCTTGTACATCCAAGATCCTGAATAGTAAGGTCCATCTACAACTCCGCCGTAACCACCTGTGAAGTCCTTAGCGAATGTAGCTCTGTCCATACAGTATGCAATAGCCTGACGAACTGCTGTGAACTGTACAGGACCAAAGTCGTTACGGAAGCCAAGCTTACCATAACCAGCTCTTGAATAGTGTGTGTAAACATAAGCGCCGTCTGAACCATCTGCAAGTGCGATAGCTTCATCAGTTGCTGAACCACCTGTGATTGCTGCAAGAACGTCTACACCGCCAGCCTTGAAGTCCTCAAGCTGTGTCTCGGCGATAACCTTCTTGTAGATAACCTTCTGGATTGAAGGCTTAGCACCTTCATAGTTGCCCTTGAAGTTCTCGTTGAGCTCAAGAACTGCTGACTTGTCGCCTGCGTCGAAGGACTTAACTACGTAAGGACCTGAGTAAGGATACTTGGTATCTGTGTTGTTAGCTGAATCTGAGATGTGTGCAGCCATCTTGTAGCTGTCACCGCTCTTCTCATAGAAACCATCCTCAATGTAGCAACCCTCACCGTCATCAGCGATATCGAAGTCACCAAGCCAGAGATCCTTATAAGTAGGATATACTGAAGCGTATGTGATTGCATAGAAGTAAGGAAGGTACTGAGGATCTATTGTGATAGAGAATGTGTAATCGTCGATAAGACGAACACCCTTCATAACCTTAGAAGCTCCGTCAACACCATCGTTTGTTCCGTCGTAAGCGTTGAAGCCGTCGAAACCAACCATCTGAAGCATTGATCTGTGATCCTTGCCTGCTGCCTCTGCAGCTACAGGTGTTGAGAATACAAGTAATCTGTAAAGATAGTTCTTAGCTGTGATAGGTGAACCATCTGAGAATACAAGGTCATCTTTGATCTTGATGGTGTATGTCTTGGATCCGTCATCGTTGTCAGTATCTTCAAATGAATCAACAACTGTGTCGTTAACTACATAGCCGCCTTCCTTTGTAGGAGCTACAGTCTCAAGACCCTCTGTAAGGTTCTGGATATCAAGGTCAGATGATCCGGGTGAGCTTGCACCGAAGATTGCGTATCTGAACTTACCTGAAAGGTCTGTTGAGCTTCCCAGGATGATTGAGTTGTCATCCTTCTCTGATGTCCAGTCGATAAGAGCTCTTGCAGGATCCCAGTAAGGGTTGGTAGGGAACTTGTCTACGCCCTTGATAGCTGCATTGTAAAGATCATAGTACTCGTTTGAGTAAAGAGGAATCTCAGGAAGAAGGTGATTCCAACGTGTGATGTAGTATTTCCACCACTCAGCATAAACTTCATCTTCTGTAGCGAAGCTTGTGCCTTCTGTTGATGTGTTGTAAACCATTGCCATTGTAAGGAAGTCAAGACCGAGCTCATAGCTCTGACCATCAACGTTGAGGTATGCAAGTCCTGTTGACTCATCCTCTGTTACATCGTTGATTGTGATCTGTTTTCCAAACTTGTCATAGAGAGATACATAATCCTTATCCTCTCCGTATTCCTTGCCTTCAAGCAGCTGAACTGATGATGGCTCGTCTGCAGTTGATGTAGCCTCTTCTTCTGCAACTTCTTCTACTGCTTCAGTTGCTTCTTCAACGGCTGTATCAGCTGGCTGTTCCTCAGTAACCTGAGTGTCCGGTGTGCTCTCTGCAGGTGTCTGCTTTCCGCAAGCTGATAATGAACCAACTACCATGGAAAGAGCAAGCAGAGATACAAGTGCTTTCTTTTTCATATTTGCCTCCCGTTTTTTTATTTATATGTAAACACCTACTGCTTTATTGCAATATGTGTACATATCAACAATACTTTTTTAAATCGTTAACACCGCAATACTGTAACGCCTAAGTGTATCATCACTTTACCATTTTAAATTGCCGCATCAAATATTGCAAGAACTAATTAATTATAGGTAGCTATAATTTTCATTTTTATCAGATTTTCGTTCTCATTTCAGCTGCAAGAGCCTCTATTGTTCCATCCTTGAAGGGGCTCTTAAGTCCCGCTTTATCAAGCATCGGCTCGTAGAAATCCTTGGCTGAAAGTTTGCAAAGCTGTAAATAATGATTCCAGGCTTCCTTGTAGTCCTTGTCCATCCATACCTTGAACTGCATTGCAACTACGCTGGCAAGAACATAATCAATATAGTAGAAAGGTGACCAGAAAATATGTCCCTGTTTCTGCCAGAAGCCGCCCTCGTCAAAGAAGGGATCTCCGTCAAAGTCAAGCCATGGTCTGTAGGTCTTCTCAAGCTCTTTCCATACAGCCTTCCTCTCGGCAGGAGTCATCTCCGGCTTGTCATATACGATATGCTGGAACTCATCAACCATACATCCGTAAGGAATAAAGGTGATGGAATCCTGAAGGTGCATCTTGAGATAATCGTCCTTCCTGTCTCCGAAGAACTTATCCATCCAGCCATAGGTAAAGTATTCCATTGACATGGAATGGATCTCAGCTGTCTCCATGGTAATGTCATTGTGCTCTGTTATCTCATCATCTCTTGTAACATAGCCCTGGAATGCATGTCCGCACTCATGGGTGATAACATCGACATCTGAGCTGGTGCCATTAAAGTTGGCAAAGATATATGGTGATTTATATTTTGGTAAGAAGTCCATATAACCGCCGGCCTTCTTGGTCTTTCTTCCAAGAACGTCAAAGAGCTCATTCTCAGTCATGAAATCAAAGAATTCCTTAGTCTCGGGAGAAAGCTCTGAATACATCTCCTGTCCTGACTTAAGAATCTCCTCGGGAGTTCCTATGGGAGCCGGATTGCCGTTGGTAAAGAAAACATCATTGTCATAATACTTAAGCTCGTCAACACCGATCTGCTGTCTTCTCTTCTCCTGGATCTCGCAGACAAAAGGAACAAAGGACTCTCTGATCTGCTTGCGGAAATTCTCAACCTCAGCTCTTCTGTAAGAATTTCTTGTCATCCTGTTATAGCCAAGCTCTACATAGCTGTCATAGCCAAGTTCCCTGGCCTGCTGGGTTCTGTTCTTAACAAGCTTGTCGTAAATATCGTCGATCTCATCTGTTACAGATTCGAAATACTCAGAAAGAGCCTTCCAGGCACGCTTTCTGGTATCTCTGTCCTGATGAGTCAGGCACTTGCGAAGAAGTGAAATATTGTATTCCTCTCCGTCAAAAGGGATCTTGGCGGAAGCAATAATGCTGTCATACTTACTGATAAGAGCGTTCTCCTCCTGCATAAGAGGAAGGATTTTCTCATCAATGGACTTGTTGGCAAGCTCAATGTTCTTGAAAGCAACCTTGCTGATCTTTTCTTCAAGATAAGCTCTGTAGGGTGATTCAAAAAGAACCTTGCTGTATTCATTATTTAAATTGGAAATAACAGGTCCGATCTCATCGATATAATCATTCTCCTTGGAGTAAAACTCCTCAGAGGTATCAATGTCATGTCTGAATCTACCGAGTCTTATGTTGGTAGAAACATCTCCCATAAATTCATAGTACTTCTTGTGAAGCTCAAACTGCTCTTCGCCGCTGGCAGCATTCTTACTGTCTGCAATAAGCTGTTCAAAAAACGCCTTGACCTTGTCCAGATCAATATGCTCGTATGGCATTTGTGATAATTTCATATTAATGATACTCCTTTATCGAAAAAACGTAAAACAAAAAGGATATTTCTCACCTGTAAGTGGTAAGAAACATCCCATAGTCTCTCCAGATTCTTAAGTGCTTATTTAACAATTTGCATCGTTAAAGTATTTATCTACCACTTAAGCAGAAATTATACTAGATTTTAACACTTTAATCAAGCAAATCACCAAATTATTTTAATATTTTTTTTATAATTATGCAAGCCTTCCCGCAAAAAAATCTCTCAAAATTCCAAAACACTCTCTCACCATATTGTTCGGAATAAAGCGAAACTGCATGTATGCTGCGATTCCGGACACTTCAGCTGAAGTAACTTTCCTGGCAATATGTACTCCTCTGAAGACATGAAAGCCATTAGTTATTATACCTATCTTTAATTCATTTTCGTCCACAGACTGAGCTCTTATGATCTCCATGGAGTTGGTAACATTCTCTGCGGTGTCCCTTGAACTGTTTTCAACAAGGATCCTGTCAGGATATATTCCAAGAGATACAAGGTAATCCCTGCCTCCTTCTCCCTCGCTGACGGTCTCGTTATATCCCTGTCCTCCGGTGGTAATGCAGATGGTATCAGGGTTTCGGGCAAGATACTCCTTGGCTTTCTGAAGTCTGTATTTATAGATCACACTGGGACCCGTTGACCTCATCTGTGCTCCCAGTACTATAACGTAGTCAAGTTCCGGTTCTCCCTTGTCAAAAAAGTGGGATAAGATGCAGATCTGGCAGATCAAAAATACAGAAAGTCCGGCTCCAAGCAGAATATAAGAGATTCCCCTAACAGCCTTAGGGAATTTCCCCCATCTTCCTTCCCCTGACAGATAAAAGCAAAGTCCGAAGAATGCGGCTCCCACCAGCCAGATCATAAAGGAAAATGTGCCGCTGCCCACAAGAAATACCATAACAGCATATAAAAAGCTGACCAGGGCAAGTATCGCCCACAATACCCTTATCCTTGGCGAAAACAATCTTTTTATCATCAGTATTCCTTCCAGAGGATATAATTCATATCCTCAAGCCAGGTGTTTCCGTTGGTCCTCACCAGCTCCATGCTTGAAACAAATATACCATAGGCATCTACAATATCATCCTTATTATGTCCCGGCTCAATACAGGTTGCACAGGAACTTATCACGTAGGGAACACCGTCCTTGGTTCCAAGGTACATCATTATGTGGCCCTCCATGAATAACAGAAGTCCCGGGTTCATTTCTTCAAGGAGACTGAGCTTTTTATCCAAAGTCATTTTGCTACATTCTATGCTTCCAAGGTCATAGGTCTTGGCGATGGCCTTGGCATTACGTGGAAGCTCCATTCCAAAACAGCTGTAGACCTGTCTCACAAAGCCTGAGCAGTCATTGGAGAAAAGTGTTCCGCCATAGCCATAGATTTTTCCGAGGAACTTAAAGGCCTGCTCCAACACAGCCTCTGATGTCATATCAAGATAACCCACATGGACATCCTTGGACACCGGTATGAGAGCTTCTTCCCAGGAAAGAGTTCCGTCTTCACTGCGGCAGGGAAGCTCAGCCCTGTAACATCCCCAGGACATTCTGCCTGTATTATTCTCCTCTGATGATGAGAGCTTAAGTCTTGTTCCCATGGGAAGTATCATTCCATCGTTAGAACTATTTCCCGGTGTATCCTCAAGGATTATTTCACATCCTGTAACCACGAGAAAACTATCAGATTCCGCAGCAGCCAGCCACTCCTCCTTATCCTTGCAAAGGGCCAGGGTTTCTTTATGAACCCAGCCGCAATAAGAACCGTTGATAATGAAATACCACAGGCCATCCCTGCTCTCAGTAAGTACCACTACCGGAGCATAGGGCATAACCTCTGCGCTGATAAGGCTGTCAAAATACAGCTCTCCGGGATCCTCTGCAACAAAATCATCGCTTGGAAGCGTCCTGGCATCAGTTCTCTGAACGCTGATGGCATAGGTGGGTACAATCTCCTCAGGGATACTGTCAAGGTTCAGATTGTCTCTGATCTTTTCCCAATAGTCCCCGGAAATCTCTGCTCCGTTCGCATATAAAGTGTTTCCATCCTCTGTCAGATCCTCTATGATATCCGGGTCAATGAGGGCTTCTGCTATTTTGCCCTTAATGGTATCCGGAAGGTCGTTCATATAAAGATACTTCGTATTTCCGTACTTTTGCAGCTTGTACTCCAGGAAGGCAGGATTATTTCTGTTAAATTCCTCTATCTCCTCCCCGGAAAAAAGCTCCTTTCCTTCAGAGGAAGCAAGCCAGTACCCAGGATCAAGCATGTCAGTAGTGGTTCCTGACACAGTCTGCACCAGGCCCTCATAGGGATCTGACACTTCCTGACGGGATACATACTCAGAGCTGCCCCGGCCTGCAGTCTGCAATCTTCCGATAACAAAGCCTGTTATCGACGCAACAGCTATGGCTAATGTTCCATATAAGATCAATGCAGTTTTTTGTTTCATTTCTCACTCCTATTCAGTCCGGCATAAAATCCACAGATCACGAAAAAGGTCATGGTAAGGGGCCAGGATGATTTATACAAAAAAGGTACTGGTTCAGTAAGTCCCATGAGTATGATTCCTGCTGCACAGGCAGCCAGGTAGCGAAAAGCAGGCTTAAGCTCATAGTTAAACAATCCCCTGATGCATCTGCACGCCCAAATGACAAACAGTATCAGCCAGACAACCAGGCCCAAAATGCCATGGCTACGTGCTATTTCAAGAAATACATTATGGGTATGAGAATGAGACAACTCATGATGTCCTTCATATACCTGCCCTACCAATTCCTTACTGACAGAGGAGATCCCGAGAAACAGTCTTCTGGGGTTTCTCACCAAAGTTTTAAGACTAGCGACCCAGATATAGCTCCTGTCTGCCAGTGCTCCGTTTCTATCGTGAATACTTCTGGAATTAAAAAAAATATCATCTCCCATAACCAGCTTGACCAACCCGTGATATATACGAGAAGGAAAAACAAAGGACTCTATCAATAGCGCCGTCACCAACAACACAGCAGCAAAGACAGTTCCATACCTGATTATCACATGATCTTTTTTCCCGACGCAGAATTTCTTTATTCCAAAGGTAAAAAGAATGATCCCCATGGAAACAGAAAATCCAACAGCGCCGGTTCTGCAGCCGGTAAGTCCCAGGCAAAACCATGCCACAAAGATACATACAGAATAATAGATTCTCATAATTCCTTTTGATAAAAGCAGGCCAAAAACAGATACCATCAAAAAGGAAGTACATATAAAGCCAAATAAATTGGCATTTCCTACCGCACATAATCTGCCATTTCTAAAACAGCCAATGCTTTCCGAAAGAGGCCCTTTTTCCTCAGTAAGTGATCTTGTAGCATTGAAAAGAACATAGATACATTCCGAAAGCTCAGCCAGAGAAAATGCAAATCCGGCTACCCTAAGGAGTTTTTCCTTGTCTTTAACATAGCTCATAGCATAGAACAATGCCAAAAATACCATCCAGGCACAGAAAAAACGGGAAGTAAAAAAAGAAATAGAGACGCCGTAAGCGACGATGCTTGAAATAAAGCCCAGGGAAAAAAAGATTGTCAAAAGAAATGTATCAAGCTCTAAATACAGCTTCTTGATAAGTACAAAATAAAGAATGACAGAAAACCCTGCCAGTCCCCCTAACAGATACATTTTATTCTTGGCGCCGGACCAAAAACCCTCATAGGCATATACTACCAGAAATGCAGAAACTATCATCGTAATGATACGCTGCATCATCACGTTTTTATCCTTTGTCAAAAGCCCCGAAAACATAAAAACTCCTCCCCAACATAATTTCCATATAAATAATATGCTATGAGCACAAATATGTGAAGTAAAAAAAAGGCGGACCGTCAATTTTTTTTAACAGTCCGCTCATTTCACACAGTTTACAGTATATCTATGTGCTCTCCTGCCAATGCTTTGTTCATGCTCCTGACAGCGCAGAACTTGCCGCACATGGAGCAGGTGTCGTCAAATTCAGGCGCCCTGTCAGCCCGGATAGCCTTCGCTGTATCAGGGTCTATGGCGCATTCCCACTGTGTATCCCAGTCAAACTCTCTTCTGGCATCGGCCATTTTGTTGTCCATGTCCATGGCATTGGGAATTTTCTTGGCTATATCCGCTGCGTGAGCCGCAATCTTGGAGGCGATTATTCCCTGCTTTACATCATCCACATTGGGAAGAGCCAGATGCTCAGCGGGGGTTACATAGCAAAGGAACGCTGCTCCGTTTGCCCCTGCAATGGCTCCGCCAATGGCTGATGTGATGTGATCGTATCCCGGAGCGATATCCGTAACAAGGGGTCCCAGTACATAGAAAGGCGCTCCCATGCAGATGGTCTGCTGCATCTTCATATTGGCTGCGATCTGGTCCATAGGCATATGTCCCGGACCCTCAACCATTACCTGGACATCCTTTTCCCAGGCCCTCTTGGTCAGCTCCCCAAGCCTTACAAGCTCCTCTATCTGGCACACGTCGCTGGCATCCGCAAGACATCCCGGTCTGCAGGCATCTCCCAGGGAAATGGTAACATCATACTCTCTGCAGATCTCCAGTATTTCATCATAATATTCGTAAAAAGGATTTTCCTGTCCTGTCATGCTCATCCAGGCAAAGACCAGAGAGCCGCCCCTTGATACGATATTCATTTTTCTCTTATGCTTCTTGATTTGTTCAATGGTTTTTCTTGTGATTCCGCAGTGAAGAGTAACGAAATCAACGCCGTCCTCCGCGTGGAGCCTTATAACATCAATAAAGTCTTTGGCGGTAAGTTCCGACAGATCTCTCTGATAGTGGATCACGCTGTCATAGACAGGCACTGTTCCCAGCATAACAGGACAGCTCTCCACCAGCTTTTTCCTGAAGGGCTGGGTGTTGCCGTGGGAGGAAAGATCCATGATGGCGTCGGCTCCCATGTTTACTGCTGCCATGACCTTCTCCATCTCGATATCATAATCCTTGCAGTCCCTGGACACTCCAAGGTTAACATTTATCTTGGTCTTAAGCATGGATCCGACGCCCTTGGCCTCTATGCATTTGTGATTCTTATTGGCACAGATTGCCACCTGTCCCCGGGCCACAAGATCCCTGATCTCTTCAGAAGTCCTGTATTCATCCCTTGCCACCTTCTCCATCTCCGGTGTGATTATGCCCTTTCTGGCAGCATCCATCTGTGTTGTGTAATTTCTCATCTGTTTTACCCTTTTCCTTTTTTCATATATTTGTAAAAAATCATTTTATCAAGCGGTTACACTCTGTGTTCCAGAGGACCACGCCCCTTGCCCAGATCGAGTCTTTTTTCAATACATCCTGTAAGATACTGCTTCGCCCGTTTCACAGCGTCCGTCAATTCAAAGCCCAGAGCCAGATTGCAGGCAATGGCACTTGATAAGGTACAGCCGGTGCCGTGGGTGTTTGGATTATCTATTCTTTGGGCGCTTATCCATTCAAAGGCTCCATTGTGGTAGAGGCAGTCATCGCTGAAACCTTCATTGGCAGTAAAATGACCGCCCTTTATAAGGACGCTGCAGCCATAGGCATCCCCAAGAGCTTTTGCTGCATTCTCCAGTACGGTTTCAGAGTTTATCTTCCTTCCTGCCAGTATTTCCGCCTCCGGAACATTAGGTGTTATCAGGGTGCACACAGGAAAGAGTTCTCTCATCAGGTATTCCCTTGATTCATAGGAAGAGAAAGCTGTTCCTGAGGTGGAGCCCAGCACCGGGTCCAGAACAATATTCTTATGCTCATAGGACAAAAGAGTATCTTTAACTGCTCTCATGATCATCTGGTCCGGCAACATTCCTATTTTCACCCCATCGGGAAAAATGTCCTCATACACCGACCTGAGCTGTGCCCTCACAAAATCTGCAGGTATAGGTAATTTCCCGCTGACACCCATGGTATTCTGGGCCGTAAGGGCCGTGATAACACTCATGCCATAGACTCCGTGGGCCTCCATGGTCTTAAGATCTGCCTGAATTCCCGCGCCGCCGGAAGGATCGCTCCCTGCAATTGTAAGTACTGTTTTCATATGCCCTGTCCCCCGGAAATCCCAAGTTCATCAATTTTCTTAATAAGTCCCGCTGCTGCCCGGTTAGGGTCTTCACTCTTCATAATGGCGGACACCACGCATATTCCGTTTATGGGAGCGCCCCTCAGGATGTCAAGATTGCCGCTGTTTAGTCCTCCGATGGCATTGACCCCTATGTCCACAGCGTGACAGATGTCATTCAGGGTATCCACGGAGGTGAGAACTGTTTTCACCTTGGTGGTAGTAGGATATATAGCCCCAACTCCCAGGTAATCCGCGCCCTTTTCCCGGGCTTCTTTAGCCTGTTCCACAGTCTTTGCCGTGGCGCCGATTATCTTGTCATCCCCAAGGATTCTTCTTGCCATATCAACAGGCATGTCGCTCTGTCCAAGATGCACCCCTTCTGCATCCACCGCCAGTGCCACATCCACTCTGTCATCCACCACCATGGGTACCTTATAGCGAAGGCTTATTTCATGCACCTTCTCAGCCAGATGAATATACTCTCTGGTGGTCCTCTCTTTTTCTCTTATCTGCAAAAAGGTCACCCCGCCTTTAAGGGCAGCTTCGATCCGGCCCAGAAACTCATCCTCCGACATGCCGGTACTGTCCGTGACAAGATAAAGCCTCAGCTGATTCTTATCAAATCTTTTCATTTTCTCCTCTCCCGCAACGTATCTTCATCCATAAGTGATATCGCATCCAAAAGTTTCACCAGGAAAGTTCCTGATCCTGCGGGCTTTTCCTCTGCTGCAATCTCTCCTGCAATCCCCATAAGGGCGCAGGCCTCGGTGACAGCCTCCAGGTTCCTTCGTACTGATAAAAAAGTGGCAGCTGCTGCCCCCAGCATACAGCCGGTCCCGGTGATCATGGATAGCTCTTGGCATCCGTTGTTCACGTATTCGGTCCTTACCCCATCCGTCACCACGTCACAGGCTCCGCTGGCAAGGATCATGGCATTGTATTTTACAGAGAGCCGCAGCGCCGCTTCAGCAATGGTTTCTTTGGCTATCCCCGCTTTGGCATCAACGCCTTCAGATCTGTAGTTTTCATCCCTAAGGGCAAGGATTTCTGAGTAATTTCCCTTGATCACACAGATGCCTCTGCCGGCTCTTTTTTCCATTAGTCTGTCAAAAAAGTTCCTTCTAAGCTCCGAGCAGGAGGCTCCCACAGCATCGATGACCACAGGGATTTCCTTCCTTTTTGCCTCTTCCAGGGCAATCTCCATGGCTTCCATGCGGCTATCGGAAATATTCCCCAGGTTAAGTAAAAGAGCATCTGCAGTGGCGGTTATCTCCTTCACTTCCAGGGGATGCTCCGCCATTATGGGTCTTGCCCCCAACCCCAGCACGGTGTTTGCGCACTGCATCATGGAAATGGGATTGGTAATGCAATGAATAAGTGGTCTGTAGCTATTTCCCTTCATGCTGATTTCTCTTCCTTTTCAGGTTCATCCTTAAGTCCGTTCTGCATTTTGGAAAGGGCTCCGGTGACTTCAAGCCTTTTTAGCAGCACAAAGGCAATGCTTCCGCCGATCAGGGTACCGCAGATAAATGAGGGCACATAGAAGAACCAGGTAAGACCCTCTTTTCCCCAGAGATAGGTCATTACCGGATATGAGACTATGGCTCCGATGATTCCGGTGCCGATGATCTCCCCAAGAACCGCTGCTATGATCTTTCCCTTGGAAAGTCTGTAAAAGACTCCGGAAAGGGTCGCCCCAAACACCGCTCCAGTAAGGGCCAGGGGCGGAATACCCATTATCATCATTCTGATGATACCTATGAGCAGTGCGCACAAAAGTGCATACCAGGGCCCCATAAACACCGCACAGGTAACGTTGATAAGATGGGCCATGGGGCACATCCCCTCGATTCGAAGTATTGGTGATATCACAGTTCCAAGGGCCACAAACATGGCAAGCATCACCATTCTTTTTAGATAGTTACTTTTTTTCATACTCTCTCCTTCCGTGTAGGAACTTCGTACAGGCATTTTTGCGCAATCGAGTAGGCTGACTCCTACTCGATTTCGCACACGAACATTCCGCACTTCGTGCT
>JAEEGF010074443.1_pt1 | contig 13321 bp, 13 predicted proteins | sample 9134171 | NCBI WGS metagenome assembly JAEEGF01 (sample SAMN16246542, study PRJNA631951) | gut metagenome | biome: gut microbiome; feature: rumen; material: AP-attached | host: Bos | place: Iran: Karaj | collected 2018-10
ATTTGTTCCTCCCGCAAAAGTCCCGCGCGTCATCCCCATCCCCAAAGGGGTAGAGTAAAGTGGCAAGTGGGGTTTCGGTATATACCTTCCCGAAACTCACTTGTTGGGGCACATCCCCAATCCCCTCACCTCAGATTAAAATCTGACTACGCTCCTTCCGGAGCTGAATGATTAACGCGCGCGTTCTCGATTTTTATTCTGTTCCTGTTCTTTTCCGATACCAAGTATCTGGTCGATGTCATATTTTGCAGTCTGGTATGTCTGCATATCTTTTCTAACTTCCTTATACTCGGCATAGGCAGCTCTCTTTTTTGAAAGCACTTCATCGTCCTCGGCGCTAAGTTCTTTATATGATGGGAACTTACCCTTATGTTTATCAAAAGCATCCTTCGCTGCTTTATGGGTCATGATGGCTTCTTTATGCTCTTCAAAAAATCTTTTGCTATAACCGGACTGCCTGTACTGCTGATAAATTTCTTTTGTACTGGAATAATCCTTTATGATTTTCTTTTGTTCTGAAATTTTCTTCAGACGACTCTCATACCCTTTGATTTCATCAGAGAGCTGTGAAAATCTGTCAGAAGTATCTCCGGCCATTTTCTCCAGGTCAGAATAAGTCCTGAGTCCCTTTTCCTGAAAAAAGAGAATCGCCTTCATAACATTTTTCACATTGAACTTCTTCGCCCACATCTCATAGCCAGGTCCTTTTCCCTGAGCGATGATGTCCTGAATGTTTATCAGAAGATCAAACTTGTCATCCCTGTAAAATGGTTTCTCCGTTTTCTCCGGAGTTACTTCCTTCGTAGCAGTTCCTTTTGCTACTCCCTCCAGCTTTTTATGAAGCTCTTTTTCCGTGTAACCATCTCCCAAAGAACGGAAACGGATAAATCTCTGCTGGCCATTCCCTCTGACGGCGGTATGCTTACCACGTTTGATTTCGTAGCCCTGCTTCGTAAGCTCCGACAAAAGATCTTCAAAAGAGCCAGGCTTTTTAGAAAGAGCTACATCAATTGACTCTCGTAGCCTGTCCCTGAAAGTAGGACCTCGCTCTTCATGAATATAAGTTGTTTTACTGTGGTAAGGCTGCGGAGCAATTACAGATAATCCATTCTCCATGCAGATAAGATTGGAAAGTCTTCCCAGCGCCATGCCCGACAAAAGAAAATCCTTAAACTTCCTGTCGCCGCTAAGGGCTGTAGAGTTAAAGATCACATGATTGTGAACGTGGGCCTTGTCAGTATGCGTCGATACAACAAAGGCATGATTGCCTTTCGTAAATCTCATGGCTGTCTCATATCCGATTCTGTTTGCTTCCTCAGGTGTGATCTCTCCAGGCTTGAAGGACTGCCTTATCTGATATGCAATTACATCTCCCTTCGGATGTTTACCCGTCTTCTGCTCATATTCTCTTTTGGATAAAATAAATTCTTCTACAACAGTCTTCGGATCACAGGCATATGATGAAATGTATTTCCCTTGTTCTGTCTTATCAGGATTCATTTCATAATCCGTTCTATCTTTCAGACACTTTGCCAGTGTCCTTCCTTTGTTCATATGTAATGCTATAAGTCTTGTTGCTGCCATATTTTTCTCCATAAAAAATAAGCGCAGCTCCGAAGAGTTGCACTTATCATAATCCTATTTTCTTAATATCAGCCCTTATATCCCTGTTGCTGAATCTTGAATTTTATCTCCGTTAAAGACTCCGGTTTATACAGATAAAAGCCCTGTGCCATTTCGCAATCAATCTCTTGAAGGAATAAAAGCTGTTCTTCTGTTTCAACCCCCTCTGCCAATGTATGAATTCCCAGCTCCTTGCAGACATTTACAACTGCCTTCATCATTCTTCTGTTGGCACCATTGTTTTCATCAAGATGCTTGAGGAGTTCCAAGTCAAACTTGATCCTGTCGGCATTATAACGACCGAGAACGTTTAGTGATGAATAACCGCTTCCAAAATCATCAACCCACAACGGATGACCATTAGCCCTTATCTGCTCAAGCTGTTCCCTGAAATGAGCTTCTCCAAGGGCAATATCCTGTTCTGTAATCTCGACCACAAGCTTTTCCGGAGCAATACCAAATTTCTCTGTAATATTCTTAAGCTGCTGAGCAACATCAGTGCAGTCAAAATCCCTGGCAGAGAAATTAACTGATACAGGAATAGGAGCCAGCCCGGCTTCCTTTCGAAGTTCAAACTCCTTGCATACCTGTTCTGCCATGTAAAGATCCAGCCTGTGAAGCTGCCTGTAATGTGAAAGCACTGAAATGAAGTCTCCCGGTGATATCATCCCAAGGTCAGGATCGATCCATCTGGCCAGCGCTTCCAGCGAAGCAACTTCTCTTGTCTTGGAATCCACTATTGCCTGGTAGAATACTCTTATCCACCCATTCTCTATAGCGCTTTCAAAATTCTCTATAATGTATCTTTCTTTCCAGAACCGGTCGCTTTTTTCTCTGGTAAAAAAGCTGTAGGAAGAATTTAAGTCGCTACCAATTTCTTTTATTGCCTGTCTTGCAAAATCAAGCGCCTGAACAGCACTTACATCTGGCTCCACAACATATATACCTGCGCTGATCCCATCAGCACTGCCATATGCTTCATCACGAACTGCCCTGTTGATTTCAGTAATCTTATCGGTAAGATCATTTTGTCCATGAAATGAGTCTATCAGGATGAAATGATCATCCACCCCACGTCCGAACAGTGCATCCGGAAACGCATCTGCTATCTTACTTCCTATAAGACGGATAAGGTCATCGCCCTTCTCATAGCCATAACTCTGATTATAAGAATGCATGGACTTCACATCGAAGAAAACAAGCACAGGTTTCTGTTCAAGAAGCCTTATGTTCTGTATCCTGTCCTGCGCAAACTGCCTCATGTAATGAAAACTTGGGAGCTTCGTAACTGTATCGACCAGAAGCAGATTGCTCTGATTTTGGTCAACCGAATTGTAAAAATCGCCAAATGCGTTCTGTGTTCTCTTCATATCGTTGAAGCCAAGAACTATTACCTCTGAGCCGTCTTCCAACCTCTGCCATCTTCCCACAACATGAAGGAGCATAAACTCATCCTTGCCCCGACGTTTATTTCTGCATACCACATCAAGATATTCACTATTCTTTTCTGCAAAAGAAATAACGGCATCCTTGAGCCACTGTACATCATCCTTATGAACTGCATCATACAGTCTGTTATTGAAATCATCAATAAGTGGCTCCCGCTTAGAATTAACAACCTTACACATGCCATCTGTTACAAGCACAGTATGCAGTGTTCCATTCTGGTATTCGCAGAATGCCAGCGGAATTATGATGCGCTCAAATGCAGCTCGCTCCTGAAGTGAGATCATCAGCAGTACCTCCTGCGTAAGCAGTTAATGTTACAACTTTCAGATATGGTCATTATAACATCTATGTAGAATCAAAAAAGCGGCCATGGGAACCTTTAATAAATCTTTAATATTCCCATGGCCGCAAAAATCAACTTATATTTCCCAATCTCTCAAGTATTTCTCTTACTGCTTCCCATATCTCATCAAGCTGCGACTGTAGCACCTTCATGTCCTCACGATATACTTCACCACACTCGTTTGCTTTCTTAGCATATTGATTTAGGTTGTTACTGTTGATACGGAGCAGACGAAGCACCTCTTTTAAGTCAGACAGATCAAGCATGATGATATATCCATCCCTTGCCATCTTTCTGATATAAGCACTCCGGTTTTTGACTCCAGCCTGTTCCATCTTGGCTTTTATCGCCTTGATATCCTCTGGAGTCATTTTGATAAGGATGCTCTCCCCATAACTTACTGCCATATCACAGTACCAGTTCGGGATGTAATGATCTGTGAGGACGTTCTGAAGGTTCCGGGATGCAATCGCGCAGTTCCTTCAGAAGAGATGTCTTCTCTTCCTTTTCAGCCACGCTTACATGAAATGGTTTGCTCTTTTCATGTGATGCCACCGTACCAAGTTCTTCCTGTTCATCAGGTATGCCGTTGGCGTTGTCATCCTTCATGTTCTCTACAGGATTCTGAGGAGCAACATTATTGATTACGCCATCACCGATCATGTTATCGTTCTGCTCAAGCTGGTCCTCAAGACCTCTTCTGACATTACCGATTGTGTTAGGATCAAGTTCCTGCGGAACCCTTAAACCAAACTCGGCAGTAACCTTATACTCGATAAGAGCGAAAACATAATTTGGCATGGTACGTGCATCACGTTCCCAGTCCTGCATTGTTCTGTAAGGAATACCGAGATAATCTGCAAACTCTGTTCTGTTCATTCCTGTACTCTCACGGAGCTGGATAAACCTCTCGCCCTGTGACAGATCATTTACAGAAACAGCCGTTGCATCTGTAGTCTTACCATTAACATCATCCCACTTTTCAATGGGTGTTCCTGTTCTTCTTTCCATAACAATATCACTCCCTTCTGCGCCCGCCTTTGGGAAATCGGATCTCGAAATGAGCTTTTCCCTCCTCGTCAGTTGTAAGGTCAACGTAGCAGCTGAATGTGTTTCCTGTTCTCTGTGACTTACAGTCAATGAGCTTGACTGTTCCACCGTTCACAAGGTCATCCGCAACTTCTCTGGTCATCTCCTTGCCTATAGCCTGGAAAAATCTGTTATTCTTCCAGAGTGCAAAGTTGCAGTCCATGTTGTTACAGAAGAATCCCTTTTCACGTTCTACAACGTGAGTGCCACACACAGGACAGTTACCGACAATATCATCCGCTTCATAAGCCTGTGTTGTACCACTGCCATCTTCAAAATTTCCGAAAGGAAGCTCATCTGCAAAATCGGACGCATCCTTCCAGCCTTCATCTACTGTTCCCATCAGATTGCCACCCCCTTTTCATCCTTACCGGTATTTCCGGTTATTCTATTTTTGATTTTTTCCTTTTCAACTTTCAGCGAGTCCAAAAGAGACTGTTTCTTTCCTCCGGCACCATCGGGCAGTATACGTACTGTTCCAATGGTCTTTTTCTTTGGGATTATTTGTCCATCTCTATCCACCGCAATAAAGCTTTCATTCTTATATTTTTCCTCAAGATACTTTATGCACTCACTTCCACTTTTAAAGCTTCCTTCATTCCTAACGCTGATCTTATATGCTCCTGTGCATACGCCATCAAGGTCAAACAGTACTTTGCCATTTTCCATTATCGTTGTCGTGGCACTGAAATCTTCATATCCACATTCATAGGTGTGTCCAATGAGATCAATCTGTCCCTTTTCAGACAGAAAATGGAACTCTTTAGGGCCACCATACCAGGCATTAGTCTGAGCAATACCATAACATTTCGTAACTTCTTCAATGGGCTTTATATCCACGCCCGGTTCTTTCATTAGTTCCGTAACAAGTATGGCTGCTCTTTCTGCAATCTCCTTTTCTTTCGGTAGTGTTGCAACATTTGATATAGGACTTTTATTGCTGGTGCTGATTTCTTTTTCATCAACCTCCCTCATCTTCCCGGAAGAATCTTTCTCCGGCTCGTTATCCGGCACAATCTCAGGATTTCTCTCCTTGTAGATCTCTCCCAGCTTATCCTCAATCTTCTTGATGATCCTGGATGAAGTCTGTCTGATTGTTCCAAGCGAAGCCTTGAGCTCTTTCATATCCGCATCGGATGTATATCCACAAAGATACGGATAACTGTAATCATCTGTGTTATAGCCCATGAAAGATAACACAATACTTGCTGTACCTTCAGCTTCAAGTTCCTTGCGGTTCTTGCTGATATTCTCAGTTGTATCTCCGTGAAGCATTGCATGAGTAATCTCATGAATACAGGTCTTAAGAGTCTGCAACTCACTCATACCCTGCTGAACTGCAATCCTCTTATCTTCTGTGTGGTAATATCCCTTAGCACCACTCTTGATGTCCTCAAAGCCTATCGGAACAGGACTTATATCCTTAAGAACTCCCATAAGGACCTCATACTTATCAATGCTGCCCTTAAGCTCATCAACTCCGACTCTCGGAAGCTCTTTTCCTTCCGTCTGTGAAATATCAAAGGTTGTCTCTGCCTTGAATCCCATGAGATTGAGTTCCTTTGTCTGCTTCACAGGCTCCCCGTCCTGATCAAGAACAGGGCGACCTTTTGAATCCAGCACATCCACTTCCTTTTGGATTGTATAAGGACTTGGTGCTATGACCTTTATGCCCTTCTCGCCTTTTCTTACATAGCGCCCCATCTTTTTCCAGGCATTGTAGCCCTGACATAGAGTTGCATCGGGCTTCTGCATCGCTATGAGCATGCAGTTGTTCAGGGAATAATGCGGAAACTTTGCCATTGTTGCAAGCAGCTTTTTGTATTCTGCACTGTCACGGACTGCCTTTACGCCATCCTGCAGCTTGTCTGTCAGCTCTTTCAGCTTTTCTTCATTGGATGGGCGCTGGTATTCACTGCCGTTTTTTGCACTTTTTTCATCCATAAGCTTGTCCTCTTACTTTCTTTCGCCCTTATCGCCAACAGGAGCCTTTACCGGCTCCTGCTTCTTTACCCCTTTCACGCTACTTTTTGCTTTCTTTGCATATGCAACATATCTTGACTTTCTTGCCATCACTCATCACCTCCGTCACCTGAAGACTCATCAGTCTGCTCGTTATCAAGCTGGATCTCATCATCGTCATCATCTGAACTCATGCTCTTAAGATAGTCCTCGTCTTCATAGTCCTGATCAGGATCCTCACCGCTGGACTTCTTCTTTGAATTCTTTGTTGATGTGTAATACATGAATCCGCCTACACCGCCAAGTGCAATAATAAGAATGATTGCCATGATTCCTGTCACATTCACAGGCTCTTTCTCAGGCTTTTCTTCCACCGGTTCGGGTTCAGGCTCTGGTTCAGGTTGTGGCTCTGGCTTTACAACCTCAGGTTCTTTTTCCTCTTCCTTACCTATTCCTGTAACTTTGATATATTCACTAACCTGATCATCATCCATCAGAGATAAGAGATCTGACTCATCAACCATGTTGAGGAAATGCACCTTCTCATTGCCATCATCATCACGGTCAATAATGATGTAGAAGTAGTTGCCGTTCTTGGTCATGACAGTAATGAACTGCTTACCACCGGCTTCAAGACTTCCGTAATCATCAACAAGTTCCATGTTTCCATCAGGAGTGAGAGGGCCCCACTTCTCTTCAATCTCAGGATCCTTACCCTCACAGTTGCGGTAATCCTCCTTACAAATAGGACAGTCCGGATTGATATGGTCTTCTGTACACTTTGTTTCACATATGCAGTCCGGTCCGCCTGCAAACGCTGTTACTGGTGTAAAACAAAAAAGTGACCCCATAAGAGCCACTGAGCAGCCAAGTACCTTTGCCTTGGCAGTTATTAACTTAAAAGCTTTCATTTAAGATATCCTCCATAATTCCATCATTTTCTGTATCATGAGCATCTGTATCATCTGTAAAAGGCAGTGGCTCGGCATCTTCATCCTTCGTAGGCTTTGCTTCTTTTTTCTTACTCTTGGATGAAGCAGTCTTTTCCTTATCAGCTACGCCAAGGTGCTCTGCAAGCTGTTCCGGTGTGAAGTCTTTTCGTGCAACCACATCAAGTATGCTTGTAGCCAGCTCTGCATTTAGCTTTTCTTCTGCTTCCTCATACTTTGCCTTGGCTTCTTCTAACCTTGCCTTGGCCTTTTCATGCTCAGTTCTTAATTTATTCAGTTTCTCAAACATATCTGTCCTCCCTTAACCGCCAATCCTGCCAAATTCCAGAAAATGGCTCTGCCAGTATGGCGTGTTTATAGATGAGTATTTCACAGGATTACCCGCATGGATCATCATTCCGTTACCGACATATATGCCGACATGACTGGCCCCAGCAGTATCATATGTGCCCTGGAAAAAAATAAGGTCTCCCGGTTTAGCTTCTGATGTGGGGACATAGTCTGTTCTTGCCCTGAGTCCATTTGCAGTGAGTCTTCCGAAGTTCCACCCATTACCGCAGTGATTGATTACCCAACTAACAAATCCCGAACAGTCAAATCCCGAAGGACTATAACCGCCCCAGACGTAAGGAGTTCCAAGATGGCTCTCTGCCTCATGAAGCATCCTTGCAAACTGCTCATCTGTAAGGTATTCCCCCGGCACATGATAGTCGTCTCTGTCTCCGGGATGATCATCGGGGATGTTGTAATAATCTTCCTCGCCAAAGAGATACTTCTTGTTACCATAGGTCTCAAGCAGCACTTCGTAACGCGCCATCTCATCATCAGTAAACCCAAGCTCTTCCACCACCTCATCAAGCGTGTGATTCACAAGATAAATATTTAGAATGTAATAATCATATGGTTCAGGCTCCTCATCCTCATCTTCTGGCTCTGTGTATCTTGTCTCGACTACTTCCTCAGTCGTAATCTCATATTGCAGGTCGAATATTTCCTGAAGCTTGTCCTGGACCTCATCCCTTGTATAAGCCTCGAAAATCACAGTAAGTATCGCTGCAAGCTGATATGGATTATGCCCTACTTCATCAAGATAGTAATTAACTTCGTCATATCCATCCGTATCAATCTCATCTATCTCGTCCTGAAGCCCATCTTCCAGTTCCTTGTAATCATCTTCTACCGCAAGGATATCCTCATCCTTTGCAGTATAAGAGGTTACTATGGTCACATCGCCTACTCCGGATCCGATTGCTGCACAGGAATTAAGAAATCCAGCGCACACAAGTACTACAAGAAGTATCAGAACCACGATTATGCTGATCACGGGATGCTCTTCGGCAAAGTTCTTCATCCACTCACCGATTGCACTTACTACATCCCTGGTTTTTTCTCCTACCTTTTCACCAAACTTGGCACCGCCTTCTGCAGCCTTGGCCTGCTTCTGTATCATTTTCCTCTGAAGTTCTTTTCTGGCTCTTTCCTTTGCGGCATCTGTACTTCCGCCAGAAAGCTCTCTTTTCCCATGTACTTTCTTGCTGTACTTACCGCTTTTTACCTTCGAAGTAACGTGACTGACTGCACCGCTGGCAACATATCCGCCAATATCAAAAACTTCCTCGGCAACAGCACTCTCTCCTTTGCCATCATCCGTAGAGTTCACAACATCTGACATGACTCCGACTCCAGCTGCGGTTTTCGATGCTGCATCCGAAAGATTTCCCGAACTTTTACTCACATTTCGGTCCTTCTTCTTTGCTTCCTCTGCTTTCCTTGTCTTTTCGACCTCTGCAGCCTTCTTCTGTGTCTGCTTCTTTATCTTGTCCCTGTGCTGTTTCTCCTCCGGTGTCATGCTGTTATCAGCTTTACCGGTACGGAGCTTCTGTTCGTAATATCTTCTGGCAGAATCCTTATTCTTTAATTTGTTTCCATGCACTCTCGGAGCTTTATCCTCCGGAGATGCAGAATCCTCCTCACCCGGAGGATTCCTTGTGTATAATCCTTCTTCCATAACTCATCTCCTGTCTGTTTAAGCAGCTTTATCCTCAGAAGATTCTGAGAACTTGGTGGAAATCGCCTTATAGATCTTGGTGTCCTTAGGGAACCTGTCTATAAATGGCAGAATGACATTTCCATAAAAAATAAGTCCTTCACCTTCTCCCGAATGTGTTACATACGAAAGCTGATGCGGACTTATGTTGAGCTGCTTGGCAAGAAGCTGCCTGTCGCCAATAGCCTGATTAAGCATGATTATAAAGTCTGAGTTCTCAAAAATGTTGGAAACTTCAGCACTTGCAAGGAAGTCTTTGACGTTCTGCGTAACGCCAGTCGGGATGCCGCCCCACTTACGGAATCTCTTCCAGATTTCTACAGTATAGGCTGCAGTCTGTTCCTCACGTAATAACAAGTGCATCTCATCCATGATGTACCTTGTGGATCTTCCCATTTCTCTGTTTGCTGAGACCCTGCCCCATACCTGATCCTGGATGATAAGCATACCTATCTTCTTAAGCTGTTTACCAAGGTCCTTGATGTCGTAGCAAACGAGTCTGCTATTGATGTCTACGTTTGTTCTGTGGTTGAACACGCTAAGCGAACCACTTACATAGATTTCAAGAGCAGTTGCAACATACTTGGCTTCAGGCTCATCCTGTTTTAAAAGCTCATTGTAAAGGTCTTCCAATATCGGGATATTCTCAGGCACAGGATTTTCAAGATACTTCCTGTAAACCGCCCTTGTACATCTGTCGATGACTGTTCTTTCTGTAGGCTGCAGACCATCCCTTGAACCCATGATAAGCTCCATAAGTGAAAGGATGAAATCAACCTTCAGCATGACCGGGTTATCATCATCAGAATAGTTCATGTTGATATCCATAGGATTTACATACTGCGTTGATGTTGGACTGATCCTTATTACCTGACCGCCAAGGTAATCCACCAGAGCTTTGTACTCCTGCTCAGGATCCGAAATAATGATGTCATCGTCTGTTACAAGGAAGGAATTTACAATCTCCCTCTTTGCAGCAAAAGACTTACCGGAACCAGGTGTACCAAGGATAAGTCCGTTAGGATTCTTAAGCATCTTTCTGTCTACCATGATAAGGTTGTTTGAAAGAGCATTAAGTCCATAATAAAGAGCGCCCCTATGATCCTGGAAAAGCTCCTGTGTGGTGAAAGGCACGAAAATAGCTGTGCTTGAAGTTGTCATACCACGCTGGATATCAACTTCGTTATATGCAAGAGGAAGTGTGCTTACAAAGCCCTGCTCCTGCTGGAAATCAAGTCTTATCAGATTGCAGGAATGCTTCTGTGCTATGGATGAAGCCTGGAATAAGTTATTATCCAGCTCTTCCTTTGTCTTTCCGGTATTCATAATAAGGAAAGTCAGAAGAAACATTCTCTCATTCTGGGACTGCAATTCCTTAAGAAGTGCCTTTGCATCCTTGCCATAAGTCGCAAGATCACTTGGTATGATCTCCATATCATATCCGGCTCTTACTGCCTTTTTCTGTTCCTCAATCTTGCTTCTGTCAAGCTCAGTGATTGTGTGCTTTACAGTCTTAATAGCCTCGTTCTGGTCTACTGACTTAAGATGCATTGTGACGATCTGACTGGATTCCATTCCAAGGAAATCTGCAAGCATCCTGTCGCTCACATCGGAAGCATCAATTGAAAGAAAACTCATGGCACACCATGTATCTCCCATCTTGAAGTATCTTCCATTAGGGAACTCAAATGAGCTTGGAGCCACAAAGTCTTTTACTGAAAGACCGCTGCCAGCAAGATACTTCCAGTCGAAATGGAACTTTGCATTATCTCCCATATGAGTCTGTCTGTGCATGAGTTCAAGTCGCTGTGCTCCGTTAAGAGTCTCAGCTATTACTCCCAGACGTTTGAAATTGTTAAGGATATCCATTTCAATATGGATCAGCCTTGGTTTAGCGGACTTCATTGAATCCGCATGGATACCGAAAGTAATATACTTTACTTTTGTAAGTCCGTTATTACCTGCCTGCATGTTCTTTAAGAGTATTCCAGAATACTCATCCCTTACATCGTTGAACCCGTCTTCCTGATGGGGAATTGCTATCTTTTTCTCAAAATCCCCTATCTCTGTTGCGAAGTTCATGAATGAAAGCTGGAACTGAACCGAACTGTCAAAGAAGTTCAGAAATCCACACCATTCCTCAAATATCTCTGTTTTATCCTCCTGCTGTGCAAGCTGGTAGTTGATGTCCTGGAACTGTATCGTCTTTGTGTAGAAATCCCCTCCTACTCTGCAGATACCATCCGGGAACATTCTCTCAAAAGGAAGTGTCTGCTGGGCTGATCTTGGAGTCCCATCGTCCTTCCTTGCATTTTTTATGATTACTTTTACTTCTTCCTGTTGTTTTCGTGATAATCCTTCGGGCATTTTAAATTCCCTGGAATTATCTTTTTTCTTCCATGGAAGCACGAACAATTTTCTCCACCTCCTTCTGCGTAGCAGCACATCTCTCCAGTGCTGCATAATAGTTATCCGTTTTGTACGGACGTTTCTTTGGTCTTATGAAAACGGCCTGTATAAAATGGCTAAGATAAACTTCCAGAGGTCTTCCGTTCTTTTCATACATGGCAAAAAAGAATATCGGCATCATAAGTACCATCATTCCCATTACTGCCACATTGACCGCAGCCACGCTCTTTATAAGAAAAAATGACGGTACTCCTATGAGTGCCGCCACTGTAAAACATATGAGCTGTCTTTTGGTCAGATTCAAGAACACCTTGCTTTTGACCTTTGTTAAGTCTCTTGGCACGCTTATGTACGAAGCTGCCATATCTGTTACTCCTTTCCCTTAAATACACTGTAATACCGACTTTGCAACTGTGCTTGTCTTAAATAGGGACAATGCAAGCAGAAGCGTATAGCCCACAACTCCCCAGAGGGATCCGACTATATCTCCCGAAAATGCTATGGACTGTATAAGCACCGCGTAGATACCAACACATATCATGATTAAAAATCCTTGGAAACCAAGGGCAAATAGGCTCTTCACGTAGTTCATTCCCATAGCACTCTGCTCCCTGTTTCCGAATGTTGCAAATGGGATTGGAGCCATGGAAACGTACATATAGATCTCGATCATCCTCACATAAATGATCACGAATATTATCTTTGATAATATCAGCGTTGTTATGAAGATGATTGATACCTGAAAATACAGTCCGAAAAGTTCAAAAATATTCATGGCTTCAAGCGTGGACTGCAGTGACGAAAGAGCCGAGGAATCTATCGCTGTGGAAGCAGCTATGACTCCACCCGCGCTTGATATCACATGATTAGCCACATCAAATACAGCCATTGCAAAATCAAAGGTATGCGTGATGATCTCTACCGCAATTGCTGTCTTGAATATCCACTTGAAGATAAACCATGTCTCGAAGTTCGCCAGATTGTTGTAGCTGATGATAAGCTGTATCAGCTCATAACATGCGACAAACGTCAGTATTATGCCTGCAATCGGCATTATCACATTTTCCGAAACATTCCTTACCATGCCAAAGACCGATGGTGAAAAAGCCGATGGAGTCATTGCAACATCAGAAGCAATACCACTGACTTCATCATTCACATATCCAAACATGGTCTGGAACAGCGTCATAAGGGAAGGGATTATGTACTCTTTGAGATGTTCTTCCAGTTCCTGCCATACTCTTTCCAAAATATCCCTCCTGTTTCTTCTGCCAGCTTAATGCTGGACTTTTAATAGTTTGTTGAATCAAAAAAGGACTGGCTATGGGATTTCCCATATGACCAGTCCACAAAAGTTACTTTCCAATATTCAGTTGTCATTATCTTTCAGGATGCAGGCTTTCCAGGTTACTTGGATGACTTTTTACCCGCACTTGCTTTCTTCATTAT
>JAEEGF011417312.1_pt1 | contig 13321 bp, 10 predicted proteins | sample 9134171 | NCBI WGS metagenome assembly JAEEGF01 (sample SAMN16246542, study PRJNA631951) | gut metagenome | biome: gut microbiome; feature: rumen; material: AP-attached | host: Bos | place: Iran: Karaj | collected 2018-10
CAACGCGATCAACGCAATTCTGAAACAATATGAGTAACAAGAAGATCACCGACGTCGACTACACGACGTCCCCGGTCGATGCGGCCGGCCGCAAGAGCAACCTGAGCATGTTCATGGTGATGCTCGGTTTCACCTTCTTCTCCGCCAGCATGTGGGTGGGCCAGCAGCTGGCCGCCGGGCTGGACTGGTGGGGCTTCGTCTGGGCCCTCGTCCTGGGTGGCATCATCCTCGCGGCCTATACGGGCACGCTGGGCTGGATCGGCGCGGAAAGCGGCCTGTCGCTGGACATGCTGGCCCGCCGGAGCTTCGGCACCAAGGGGAGCTGGCTGCCTAGCGCGATGATCAGCTTCACCCAGACCGGCTGGTTCGGCGTGGGCCTGGCGATGTTCGCCATCCCCGTGGCCAAGGAGCTGCTGGGCCTGGAAGTGACGCCGGATTCGATGCCCTGGCAGGGCTATCTGCTTGTCGCCGTCGCCGGCATCCTGATGACCGCCAGCGCCTATTTCGGCATCAAGAGCCTCACGATCATCAGCTATATCGCCGTTCCGGCCGTCGCCATCCTGGGCACCATCGCGATGATTCTGGCCGTCCGGCACGGTGACGCGGGCCTGGTGGAGCAGTTCGCGAAGGGTTCGAAGGACCTCGGCGTCATCGCCGGCGCGGGCCTTGTCGTGGGCAGCTTTGTTTCCGGCGGTACGGCGACACCGAACTTCACCCGCTTTGCCAAAAGCGGCAAGGTGGGCCTCTGGATCACGGTCGTGGCCTTTTTCATCGGCAACAGCCTGATGTTCCTGTTCGGCGCCGTGTCCAGCATCTACGTGGGCGGAAACGACATCTTCGAGGTGATGCTGAACCTCAACCTGTTCTATCTCGCCGTCCTGGTCCTGGGCCTGAACATCTGGACCACCAACGACAACGCCCTGTACACCGCGGGTCTGGGCCTTTCCAACATCTTCGGCCTGTCCAAGAAGACCTGGGTCATCATCTCCGGTCTCATCGGCACCGTCGCCGCCGTGTGGCTGTACTGGAATTTCTGTGACTGGCTGAACGTGCTCAACTGCACGCTGCCGCCCGTGGGCATCATCCTCATCCTCCATTACTTCTGCAACCGCGGGAAGGAGGTTCGGGAGCCCGTCGTGGACTGGAGCGCCGTGATCGGCGTGGTCGCCGGCGCCGTGGTCGCGAACCTCGTGCACTGGGGATTCGCCTCCATCAACGGCATGGCTGTCGCCGCCCTCTGCTGGGCGCTCGGCCGGCTGATCACCAATCGGAAATAGCCTGCCGGACGGCCGCCACCAAGGCGGCTGACGTAGTTTTCCTTCCGTTCTTTGTCTCTGAGGCCGATGCATGGATTTCCGTGCATCCGGTCCGGGCTAGGATGCGGGCGGCGTTGCCCGGCGTCACCCCTCCGCCGGGGAGAATCAGAATCCGTCCGTCGGCCCGCCGGCGCAGTTCGCGGAGCATGTCCGACCCTTCCGTGACCGTCGGCCCCTGGCCGGAGGTCAGGATGCGGTCGCAGCCCAGGCCGATGATCTGTTCCAGCGCGTCAAACGGCCTCCGGCATACGTCAAACGCCCGGTGGAACGTGACGCTTGCCCGCCCGGCGGGAATCTCGGAAAGGAGCCGTTCCATGAGGGCCATGTCCACCTCCCCGTCCGGTGTCAGGGCACCGATGACGATGCCGTCGGCCCCGGCCTCCAGGGCGTCGCGTATCTGCGAGGCCATCTCGCCGGCCTCTTCCGGCGTATAGACGAAGTCTCCCGCGCGCGGGCGGATCAATACATGGACCGTCAGGCCGGGATGCCGAGCTTTGGTCTCCCGGATCCATTCCGGAGGCGGGGTCAGCCCGTCCAGTTCCAGATCCGCGCACAATTCAATGCGCCGGGCGCCGCCGGCGACGGCTGCGGCGACACTCTCGGGAGAGCCGCAGCAGACTTCCAGAAGGGCCATTCCGTCAGTGTTTCAGGTGGATTTTGATGAACTCCCGCTTGATGACGGGGCCGTAGGCATATTCACCGACGTCCAGGCTGTCCAGCAGGTACAGGTCGCTGCCCTTGAAGAGGGTGTCCTGGGCGGTGGCGCGAATCTCGCGGGCCTTGTCCATGGACTCCTTCGGCACGATCAGGTGGCAGGGGATCAGGTAGACGACGGGGTTGATGGCGACGGCGTGGGCGACGGAGCGGACGCCCAGCGGATTGTCGCACAGGGCCGCGAGCTCCGAATAGCTGTACAGGCGCGGCTCCAGGTCGAAGAGCTGTTTCCACACCTTCAGCTGGAACTTGGTCCCGAACAGGCGGAAGTCCTCCCAGCGGATGTCCTTCGCCATGTCGACCAGCTCGTCCGTCGTGATCTTGTAGGTGGAAATCCGGTTCACGCTTTTCGGGGGCAGCTGGGCCACCTTCGCCGCGATTTCGGCGAAGTGGTGGTATTTGGCGGAGATGGACGCGATCTTGCCGTCAATCTCCGTGACGATCCATTCGGCAATCATGGCATCCTTATCTTACATAGGCTTTCAGCTCCTTCCAAGGGACGGTGATGGAGATGACACCGAGGTAGTAGGGGGCGATGTCATAGGGCTGGTAGTACCAGGTGACACCGTCCTTCGTCACCTCGTAGTTTCCGTTCGGGCCCACGAGATCCGGCTCGAAAATGTTGCTGAGCGCCTCCTCGTCACCTTCCAGCGCTTCCGGGAGGTGGGCTTGGATAAGAGCGGCGACCGGGGCTTTGTAGCCGTCGGCGAAGAAGGCTTCCTCAGGGACCGTGTCGCCGGTTTTCCGGTCGAAGACCACGGGCGTCATCGTGTTGATGCCGTGGGCGCCGCCGCGGAAGCCGTAGTATTCGACCATGTAGGAGACGAACTGGCCGTACCGGCCGGAGAAGTATCCGTTGATGCGGTCTTCCCAGGAGGCTACGCCGGCCTGTCCGCCGTCCTGCCCTTCATATTCGTTGAAATAGGCGTCCTTGAGGTCGTCCACGTATTTTGTGGCGGTTTCCTCCACCGATCCGGGCTCTTCCTCCAGGTCGAAGACCGTGCCGAGGATGCCGCGCGTGACGCGTTCCAGGACCTCCTCGCCGGCGCCCTTCACGGGATAATCGAGCGCGACGGACAGGATGAGGGAGTCGGCGCCGCCTTCCAGCAGGGGCATCGCCTGGTCATCGGTATAGGTGGCAGTGCGGAAGCCGCTTTGGCAGCCGGCCGTCAGTAGCAGGGCCGCTGCGAAGGGAATCAGTCTCTTCATGGTATCAGTCATTGTTCATTTGTTCGATGTCGGTCGGCCTTTCGGACTTGTCGCCCATCAGCCAGCGGGAATAGTGGTCCGCCATCTTCCAGAAGAACCACTCGTTCATGTCGCCGAAGCCGTGGCGCTGGCCGGGCATGATCACATACTCGAAGCGCTTGTTGGCCCGGATGAGGGCGTTTGCGACGCGGATGGAGTTCGCCGGGTTCACGTTGTTGTCGGTGTCGCCGTGGACCAGCATCAGGTGGCCCTTCAGGCGCGAGGCGATCTGCGGGTTCGTTTCGATCTTGTACACGAAGGTGGTGTCGCTCTTTTCGATCTTCTCGGCGATGCCGTGGTGCTGTTCGCTCCACCAGCGGTTGTAGATGCGGTTGTCGTGGTTGCCGGCGCAGGAGACGGCCGCCTTGAAGAAGTCGTTGTACTGGAGGATGGCCGCCGTGGACATGAATCCGCCGCCGGAGTGGCCGTGGATGCCCACGCGGTCCAGGTCAATGTACTTATGCCGCATCCCAAGCTGCTGGATGGCGTATTTCTGGTCCTCCAGGCCGTAGTCGCGGAGGTTGCCGTAACCGTAGTTGTGGTACCACTTGGAGCGGTTGGGATGGCCGCCGCGGTTGCCCACGGTGATGACGATCATCCCCAACTGGGCGAGCCGGTCGATGCGGGTCATGCCGCTGGACCAGGCGACGTTGTTGGCTTCCACCTGCGGGCCGGGATACACGTAGTCCGCGATCGCGTAAACCTTCGTGGAGTCAAAGTCAAAGGGCTTGTAGATGGCGCCGTGGAGATCCGTGATGCCGTCGGCCGCCTTCACCACGAAGCGCTCGGGGAACTTGTAGCCCGCCGCGAAGAGTTCGGAGAAGTCGGCCTCCTCCAGGTCCGTGCGTTTTCCGACGGCCGAAACCAGGGCCGCCGCGGGCTTGCAGTCCACGCGGGAGTAGTTGGCGATGAAATACTTGCCGTCATCCGGCGCGTCGGCCGCGACGTTCATGTCGTCCATGTCCAGCTGCTGCATCGCGCCGCCGGCGAGCGGCACGCGGAAGGTGTGCATCTGATAAGGATTCTCGTTCTTGTTCACGCCGCAGGCGGCCACGAGGAGGTATCCGTCGCCCACCGCGACGATGTCATCCACATGGAAGGCGCCCTCGGTGAGGTTGCGCTTGAGCGTGCCGTCAGGGCCGTAGAGGTAGAGGTTCGCCCAGCCGTTGCGCTCGGACCACCAGACGAAGCTGCCGTCCGGCAGGAAGCGGGGGCTGCGGGACTCCACATAGGTGTTCATCCGCTCGGTGACGACGGTCTTCGTGCTGTCGGCGCCTACGTCCACCCGGCACAGGTCCAGCCGCTTGAGGTCGCGGCTCAGGCGGGTGACCCAGAAATGCTTGTCATCACCCAGCCATTTGCCGCCGCGGTATTCCCTGTAGGCGTCCTTCTGCGTCCGCGGGGCGTCCAGGATGTTGAAATCCTGATCCTTGAAGGCGATGATCTTCACGGCCTGCCGGTTTCCTTCCGTGTCCATCACGTACAGATACGGGGCGGGGCCCGGCTCGCCCGGCATCTGGTACTTGTAGGTTTCCAGCGTGGGGCGCGGTTCGGTGACGGAGTTGATCACCCAGAGCGGCTTGATCTTGGACATGTCCCAGCGGACGATGGCGAACTTCTTCCCGTCCGGCGACCAGGAAATGGCGGCGGCGGAGCGTTTCGTGGAATCCGTCTGGGTGTCGCCGCTGTAGCTGTCTCCGTCCCAGGAGAATTCGGCCGTGCCGTCCTTCGTGAGGGCGGTCTCCACGATCGTGCTGTCTTTCTCGTCCTTCGCCGCCTTGCGGAGCGAGGCGGAGTCCATCAGGTACAGGTTGTGATTCTTGACATAAACGCCCTTGGTGCCGTCGGGGGAGACGTTGGCCCAGGCGGGATACTTTCTCGGGTGCTCGTCCGTGTCCCAGGTGAGTTTTTTCGTGGCGATGTCATAGTAGAACCGATAGGTGACGAACTTGGGGCCCTTGCCCTTCGCCTTCGCCGAGGTGTCCTTCTTCTCGGTCTTGGAGGTGATGTCGAACTGGAAGTATTTGTCATCCTTCAGCTCCAGCCGCAGCGGGAGGTGCTGGGCGTCATACGGGTCGCGGGTGATTTCGGTCACCTGCATGGCCAGCTTGTCCATGTCGAAGAGCTCGGACTTTTTCCCGGTCGCCGGGTCCACCAGGTAGTACTTCGTGCCCTGGGAGGTCTTCCAGCTGTACCAGAAGCGGTCGCTGTTCGCGAACCAGTGCGGGGTGATCCGGGTGGAATACACCAGCTGGCCCACCCGTTTCTGGGAGAAGCGGGATGCGAGTTCGTAATTGGCTTTCGTGACTTTCCGGGGGGCGCGCTGCTGTTGCTGCTGGGCCGCGGCCGTGAAGGTCAATGCGAGGGCGAGGAGCGTAAGTATCTTTCTCATGGCAGGGTGATTTTCGAGGAGGAGAGGCCCTTGGCGGAAACGGACACGGTGATTTCTCCGGGTCCGGTCCGGCGGACGATGGCGGAGCAGAGGCCGTGGAAGGCGTTGATTTCAGGGCTGCGGAACGGAGTGTGGGAGGTGGGGTCGCCGGCGTCGGTCGCCACGAGGACGCCGGGGCCTTTCACTTTGAACGAGAGAAGATTGTCGGCGTCGGGTGCGGTGATGTCGTCCTTGTCCAGGATGCGCGCGGTGACGAAGGTGAGGTCCTCGCCGGCATAATCGACCTCCAGGGCGGTCTTGTCGGCCTTGCCGGCGGTTTTGACCTCGGCTTCCGCCCAGTGTTTGCCGTTCTTGTAAGCGACGACCTTCAGGGTGCCGGGCCGGTAGACGACATCGTCCCAGACAATCCGGTAACCGTCCCTTGTTTTCCGGCCCATGGACTCGCCGTTCACGAAGAGTTCCGCTTCATCGCCGGAGGTGTACACATGGACGGGCGTCACCTGTCCTTCGCGTCCGGGCCAGGTCCAGTGCGGGAGGATGTGGACCATGGGAAATTCCGGACGCCAGCGGGCCTGGTAGATCCAGTAGCGGTCTTTCGGGAAGCCGGCCAGGTCGATGATGCCGAAATACGAGCTTCGGGAGGGGAGCGGGACGTCGGAAATGGTCTGTCCCCAGCCCGCGACCATCTTCTTGAAGGCTTCCCGTTCTTCCTCGGTGTGGAAGTTCGTCAGCACGGACGGGTCCATGTTGAAAGGAGTGGGCTCTCCCAGATAGTCATAGCCGGTCCAGACGAACTCGCCGGCGCACTCGGGCACGACGTCTTCATATTCCCATTCATAGTCGGGCTTGGAGGCCCATCCGGGGGCGTAAAGGTCATAGGAACTCACCTGGAAAGGCGGCTCCATCGTCCATCCCTTGCCCTTGTCCTGTTCCACGGGGAAGCGGTAATAACCGCGCGTGGAGATGCAGGAGGCGGTTTCCGAGCCGAAGACCGGCTGACCGGGATGGTCTTTCACGAACTGGGCGTATTGATGCGGCTTGTAGTTGAAGCCGTACGCGTCGATGGTATTCGCATAGCCCTGGCCGGCCGCCCAGGGGTTGTCATTGCCGGCGGAGGTAGGACGCGTCGGGTCCTCGCGGTGGCAGATGTCGGTGAGCATCTGCGGAATCCACCATTTGGTGCTGTCCCCCTGTTCGCCGCACTCGTTGCCGATGGACCAGAGGATGACGGAGGGGTGATTGCGGTCGCGGTGGATCATGGCCACGAGGTCTTTCTCCGCCCATTCGTCGAAAAGCTCGGCGTAGCCGTGCGCTTTTTTGGGGACGGTCCAGGTGTCCGTGAGCTCGTCCATCACCAGGAAGCCCATCCGGTCGCAGAGGTCCAGGAACTCCGGCGCCGGGGGGTTGTGCGAGGTGCGGATGGCGTTGCAGCCCATGTCCTTGAGCATCTGCAGGCGGCGCACCCAGGCGTCTTCATTCCAGGCGGCGCCCAGCGCACCCGCGTCGTGATGCAGGCACACGCCCCTCAGGAAAGTCTTTTCGCCGTTGAGGTAGAATCCGTCGGGCCTCCACTCCGCCTGGCGGACGCCGAAAGTCGTCTCATAGGTGTCCAGCACCTCATCGGGCGTCTCCACGGTCGTGCGGGCGATGTACAGTTCCGGCCTTGTCGGAGACCAGAGGCGGGCGTCCCCCAGGTCAAAGGTCTGGATGACCGTCTTTCCGTCCTCGATAAATTCGATGCTGCGGGTTTCGGCGACGATTCTGTCCACGACGACCTCCTGCCCGTCACGGCGGTAGCTGTCCTGCCGGAGAATTTGCGTCCGGATCATGCCGACGGTCCTTTCCCCCTCATGTTTGAGGGTGACGCGGAGGGTGACGCCGGCGTCGGCCCACATGGGGATGAGCGGGATATCCGGCTTGGGGATATACCGGTTGTTCCGGAGTTCGGTCGTGACGTAGGTCCCCCAATGGGCGACGGAGGTTTTGTTGGTCTTCGTAATCCAGACGTTGCGGTAGATGCCGCCGCCGGGATACCAGCGGGAGGATTCCTCGGGATTGTCGATATGGACGGCGATTTCGTTCTTTCCCGCTTTCAGGGCGGGGTTCAGGCGGATGGCGAAGGAGGCGTAGCCGTACGGCCAGCCGCCGAGGTCCTTGCCGTTCACGCTGACGGTCGCATGCGACATAGCGCCGTCGATTTCGAGGTCGATGTCCTTTTCCAGGTCTTCCGGGGTGATTTCCAGGGTTTTCCGGTAGACGGCCCGGCCCCACCAGGCGAGCTTCCCGCTTTCTCCGGGATATTCCTGCTTGAAGTCCCCTTCCACGCCCCAGTCATGCGGCAGGTCCACGATTCTGACGGCGCCGTCTTTCTCGAAGGTCCATCCTTCGTTGAACGGAATCCGTCCCGCCGGCTGCGCCGCCGCGGCGAGCGCCCACAGCGCCCAAGTCAGGCAAACGATCACTCTTCTCATACGCGCGTACACTAATTATGCGAATATAGCAAATCTTTTGGAATAACGGTATCCTCCTCATCCTCAATATCGGCCCGTATTGAGGAGGAATAAGACATTTTTACCGATTCGTCCTCAAAAGCGGCGATAATTGAGGACGGAAAGTGAAATGGGCGGAGAAATCTTCTTATCTTTGCCGTGCTAATCCGTTTAGAATATGAAGTTTGCAAAGTTTTTCCTCCTTGCCTCTCTGCTAGTCGCGGCCGCTGCGTGCGCGCCGAAGCCGCAGGATACGGCGCCTTCAGCCCTCGATGTCATTTTCTCCCGCAAGAGCGTGCGCTCCTACACGGACCAGGACGTCACCGACCAGCAGGTCGAGATGATGCTCCGCGCGGCCATGGCCGCTCCGACGGGCATGAACGTCCAGCCCTGGCGCTTCGTCGTCGTGCGTGACCAGGCGGTGAAGGACGTTCTCGCCGGCCCCCGCGGCGGCATGATCGCCCAGGCCCCCGTCGTGTTCGTCATCTGCGGCGAAACCACGCTGATGCGCAAGCCGTTCGGCCAGCCCGACGCCGAACCTGTGGAAGTGGCGAACGGCAACTGGACGCAGGACTGCTCCGCCGCGACGGAGAACCTTCTCCTGGCCGCCGAAGCCCTCGGCCTCGGTGCCGTCTGGACCGCCGCCTATCCCTATGAGGACCGCGTGAACCCCATCCGCGAAGCCCTCGGCCTCCCGGAGAACGTCACTCCGCTCTGCGTCGTGCCCTGCGGCTACCCCGCCGGTGACGACCAGCCCAAGGACAAGTGGAAGCCGGAAAACATCCACTACGACAAGTGGTAGGGGACCCTTCCGGGCAGGCATCCTTCTGTCATTCCGAGCGTAGCGAAGGAATCTCTTCCTCCGCTCCGCTCGTCATCCGCCCGGCTGTCCCCGCCGACCTTCCCGCCCTGCGGCCTGTCTTCGAGGCCGCCAAGGCGATCATGCGCGCCGACGGCAACCTCGAGCAATGGTCCGCCCCCGGCTTTCCTCCGGATGACCTCCTCCTCCGCGACATTTCACTCGGGGGAGGGTATGTCATTTTAGGAGACATTTCGAGCGAGGCCGAAGGCGGAGTCGAGAACTCTCCCGTCGCGTACTTCGCCCTCCTTCCGTCCCCCGAACCCACCTACGGCTACATCGACGGCGCCTGGCTTACCGATGAGCCTTACGGCGTCATCCACCGCATCGCCAGTTACCCGTCCGTCCACGGCGTGTTCTCCACCATCATCGACTTTGCCGCCGCCCGCTATCCGCACCTCTGCATCGACACCCACCGCGACAACCACATCATGCAACGCGTCATCGCCGCGGCGGGCTTCACCTGCTGCGGCATCATCTGGCTCACTGACGGCACCGAACGACTCGCCTACGAGCGTTGATTGGCGCCTATTCGGTTGCCTGTCAATTAGTTGAATAGTGGTGCCTTGTGATTCCAGTCACAGGGCACCACCCTTTAAACGCTTGAGAAAGAGGCGCTTAAGTGCCAGGCGACAGCACGACGTGCAGGACGACCTTCTGGTGCGGCTGCAGGGTGAGGGTGTAGCCCACGAGTGAGGTGCCGAGGTTGGAGACGTCGGTGGGGTGGAGGTATAACATGCCGTCGACGTCGGGAGTGGAAGGGTCGAAGGTCGTGGGCCAGATGTGCGGGGTCAGGACCGGGGTCCGGGTAACGGTGCGCGAGGACGAAGCCGATGCCGAACGCGCGGCCGATCCCGAGGCCGATCCTCCGGCCGGACCGGAGACCGTGGCGGAGAGGATCCGTTGTTTTCCGTCGGACAGCAGCAGAATGCGGTCGCCGAAGATGGCGGCCGCCGCTTCGGAGCACATAGCCCAGCGGACGGTGCAGACGGTGTCGGCCGCTTGGATTGTATCCACGATTTCAAGGCCGGCGCCGTCGTAGAGCACCTTCCGGGCGTAGTGGTCCAGGTTGCCGTACAAGTGACTCAGGTCCAGCTCCGCGCCGGCGGGGGTTTCCGCCGAGGGGCGGTCGGGCATCAGGGTGCGCCGGAAGTTCACGGCAACATTGACCTTGGGGATTTCCCCGTTGACGGTCAGGATGTTATGGGAGAACGGGCCGATGCGGAAGACCGTCCATCGCTCGCTGTCCTGGAGCATGTCCCAGAGGTCCACGCCGGCCGATTCCAGTGAATTGTAGTCCTGCATCCCCAAGTCGGTGGCCCAGGCGACGCCGTCGGATTCGAAATAGAAGGATCCCTGGTCGCAGTGCGAGTGGCTGGACATGGTCATGCCGCCTTTGACGCCCAGATAGTCATCGGTCCGGGAGGTCCAGCCGCCTCGGTATACGAAGATGGGCGTCGTACCGCCGCATTGGTAATAGTGCTCTTTCGGCGGGAGGGGTTCAAACCCGGGTGCATGGATCAGCGAAATGAGGAACATCGGGAACAGCCGTTCCTCGCACAGACGCTTGTAGCCGGTGTCCTCCATGATGCGCATTTCCGGATACAGCAGGGATGGGTCTCCCGTCCGCGTGAGCATCCATGCCTGCATATACTGCCCGTTGGCCTTCCGGTACGAGTCCGAGAAACTGTAGCAGTTCCCCGCCGGGGTGGAGGTGAACCGGACGAATTCGGAGGAGGCGAGGAAATCGTCGGGAAGATGCCCGGTCAAGCCGGGCATGACATCCGTTTCGTCGTGGCCGGCTCCGACCGGCCATCTCCCCGGGAACGCGCTCTCTACGGCCGCCTCCAGCATGATTTGGAAGGAGGTTCCGTAGCCCCAGTAGTTGTAACCTTCGGGGTAGCCGCCGCCTTCATAGGCCTTGTAGGCCAATTTGTTGGACTCCAGGGACTTCTCCAGCATCGACCGGCAGTAGTCCGGGTCTTCCTCCCAGACGGCGAGGGCCCCGTACACCATCCCGGCGTTGCACACGGAGTTCCAGTTGATCTCGCTGCGGTAGAACCACGCGTCGGCCTCGCTGCCGGCCGGTTTGAGGCCCTTGTCGATGATCGCCCGCGCGACGGTCTTCCGTTCGGCCGGTGTCATTTGGTCATACAGCCAGTCATAGCCGATCGCGGCGGCCATCGTCATCTCGCCGACGTCCAGGAAGTGCGCGGGATTCCAGTCGGAGAACGCGCTCACGGCCAGCATCTCGTCGATGGCCCGCCGCGCATACGCCTCCCCGCCATGGACCCGGTACGTATACCCCAGCCAGAAGATGCGCTTGAGCGCCTCCCGGGAGGTGTGCAAGAGGCGCCGGCCGATGAACGCCCGCGTCACCGGCGGCTCCTCCAGCACCGCGTCGCTGAACGCGCGGATCACGCTGTCGGCCTTCGCGAACTCGCTGTCCGGCCGCACGGGCGCCTCTTCCCCCGCCCGCATCAGCAGCCGCGGGTGCGGGACCGGCTCCTGCGCCCGGGCGAAGACTGCCGTCCTGAGCAGGACGAAGAATAGCAGCAGGAAGCGTCGAATGGAAATCATTGATTGATAGGAATTTGTAAGATAGCGTGTGCGAAAATCAGAACACTCAAAACTATGTAAACTATTGAAGATAAATCACTTTCGTTCGACACCCCGAGGGAGAATCCGGACTCGGCGTTCCGAGGAAGCAGCGGTCGGCGTAGGTGAGGGGCGCCCTCGGAGCGGCCGTGGCTAGGGCCGTGATCGGGGCCGTGATTGTGACCGAAGCTGTGGCGCTTATCTGTTTGATTATCAGGCTGTTGTCAGACAAGCCCTGAGTAAAATGTTACAGGGCGTTTCACGTAATTAGTTGTTATTTAGGGCGGTGGCTGCCACGGGGTACTGGCGCAGCGCTTCGAGGAAGTAGTAGTCGGCGTAGGTGAGGGGGACGTCGACCTCGGTGTGGCCGGGGATGTTGCCGACGGAGTGCTTCAGGAGGAAGCCGCCGTTGGTGTGGGGTCCGGCGAGATATTCGGGGGAGGCGAGGGTGCGGAGGATTCGCTCGGCGGTGGCGAGGGCGGGGTCGTCCGCCGGACAGTCACGCAACCGCCACATTTTCAGCAGCCCGCAGGCAATGATGGCTCCTGCCGATGCGTCTCTGAGGTCGTTTTGCGAAAAGTCCCAGCAGGGGACGCCGTCCTCGGGAAGGTGGCCGTACAGCCAGGTCTCGAGCTTTCGGGTCACTTCGTAGAAGTTTTGCGCCAACGCTTCGTTTCCGGCCGCCCGCTCCTGTTCGGCCATCATCGCATACCCGTACAGGGCCCAGGCCTGACCGCGGGCCCAGGCCGAATCGTCAGCATAGCCCTGGACCGTCTGCCGCCCGAGGACGGTGCCGTCATCGGCATAATCGACGAGGTGGAAGGTGGTTCCGTCCTCCCGGAAATGGTTCCTGGCGGTGGTGATGGCGTGTTTCTCCGCCACCTCGCGGTCACCGTATACCATCAGCAGCTCCAGGTTCATCATGTTGTCGATGATGACGGGGATGTTCCAGGCCCCCCAGTTCCAGCTGCGGATGACGCCGGCCGACGGGACGAAGCGGGCCGCCAGGGTGCGGGGGCCGTGGGCGAGGACGGCTTTAGGGGAGATTTCTTCTTCGTTGCACTCGGAAAGGCCGACAGGGTCGTAGGAAGGAAGATCGCTTGCCATCTTTCCGAACGAGGACATCAGCTGGAAGCCGATGTCGTGGTCCGTGTTCCGGTTCAGAAGATCCGCGAGGGGGAGGGTGTGCTTCATGGCGAGTCTCAAGAACCGGGGATCTTCCGTCTCCTCGAAAATCTGCCACAGCACGCCCGGGTAGAAGCCGCTGGTCCACCAGCCGATGTCGCTGGTCACGAGGGTGTCGCCCTGGAAGGTGCGGGGGCAGAGATTTCTCGACTCCGCCTGCGGCGCCGCTCGAAATGACAGGGTGTTTGCCTGCGCTCGAAATGACAACAGGCTGTCCATATACACAGCCTGCACTTGCGCGAGCGAGAACACGCGCTCGCGCAGGTGCGCCATCGTCTCTTCCTTCGGGGGGCGCGCTCCGCACGCGACGGCCGCGAGGGCGGCCAGCAAAAGCAATCGTCTCATAGTCCAAAGATACGAAATAATCGGAAAAATCCGCACATTACATGACGGGGTTGCCTGTTGAAAACTTTGTTAATTAAATTTTTTTACGTATCTTTGCCGTCCCAAATTGCGGAACGGAGACTCCCGCAAGGAGGGAACAAAACCTAATTTATTTATTTACAAACATTTATGCCTA
>JAEEGF010115450.1_pt1 | contig 13320 bp, 9 predicted proteins | sample 9134171 | NCBI WGS metagenome assembly JAEEGF01 (sample SAMN16246542, study PRJNA631951) | gut metagenome | biome: gut microbiome; feature: rumen; material: AP-attached | host: Bos | place: Iran: Karaj | collected 2018-10
TGAAAATGGCAGCACATCTGAAGCTGATCGAGGATGCTGAACTGAAGGAGCTCACCCGACGCACTGTCAGGAAGCTGAACAAGCTGACAGACGCAGAATTCGCCAGCACCGATTTTACTGTCTACGAGAATGACGCTGAGAATGAGGAGGCAGATCATGAGTAAATGGGATGAAGCTCACACCGAGCCGATGCACGATCACCCGGCTGAAAAGGATCAGCTGGTTGCCGCGATGGAGGCTGCCGGATATGTACTGGATACCCTCGAGAGTACAGAGGACAATCTCCGCTTTTATGGTGCTTACGGCAATGTAATGACTATGGGTGGATGGCATGAGTGTGAAGAGTGGCTGAACGGCGTCGTGTTTGATGATCCGCAGGTTTCTAACCGCGTGGAGATCATCCTGCACCCGGAGCGCTTCCCGGAACGTGACCCGCAGAGAGCTGCGCTTCGCGCTGTGGAGGATGCAGTGGAACAGAACGACAACAACTTTGACGGCATCATCAACAACATGCCGCAGCCGGATCCAGCAGAAGCCTTGAGACAGCAGGCTAAAGAGTCTGCTGCCTCAGATGAACGCAGTTCTGTTCTTGAAGCGCTGAAGGCAAGGCAAGAAGAGGCAGCAAGAGAAGCAGCGAAGAGGCATCGGCCTCGCTTGCTTCGTGAAGAGGAGGTACTGACACGGACATGAATAACCGAACTCAGGAGATGCACATTCTCTGGACTCCGGAGGAATATGATCTTCTCACGCAAAGAATGAGTGAAGCCGGAGTTATTAACCGGAGTGCATTTGTCCGGAAGATGGCGCTGGACGGGTATATCTTAAAGCTTGACATGGCTGATATTCATGAGATGATCCGTCTCTTAAGGAATGCGACCAACAACCTGAACCAGATGGCCAAGCAGGCAAACTCCACAGGAAGCATTTACGGCGCTGAAATCAGTGATATGCAGCAGAAGCAGGACGAGATCTGGGAGACATCCAAGGAGATTCTCGCCAAGCTTGCAGCAGTTCAGTAACGGGAAAGCGGCACAGGGATCCTTCTCTGTGCCGCAGCTTTTTCAGTTATGCCGATCCGGATCTGCAAAGAATTCTTCAAGTAATCCATCCCACTTCCGGGGAAGCTTTTCAAGGCGGGGCCTCATTTTGCTGTAGACAAGCGTTTCAACAGCCTCATCGCAATTACATGGATCGCGCAAGTCGTGATCTTCGGAATAGTAATAATCGGAGATTTCTATCCAGAGGATCTGATAGATCAGATCATCGACGTCCAGGACCGGCTCAACAGACAAAAATGATCGATCTTTCTCCTTTGAGGCATCCCAAACTGTCAGCATACCCATCTTTTGGGTCTTCACAACTTCAAAGTCTTTTGCCTGTTCCAGATAATCAGCAAAGATCTCCAGAACTTCATCAATAGTAATTCTTTCGGGTCTCATAGATCCCTCCTTATGTAATTATTTCTAACGCACATCAGGGCCTCCCCCGATTTGCGTTATTCTTATCTGAAAAAAGCCGACGGAAAGGAAGTGAACAAATGGCGGCAACAAGATTGATAGCGCTCCATGCGAGAAAGGGACAAAGCGTTTCTTCGAGTCTCAGTGATCGAACGGACTACGCTAAGAACCCTGAGAAAACAGAAAAAGGCGAATTAGTCACTGCCTACTGCTGCGATCCCATGACAGTCGATGAGGAATTCATGTTGCAGAAACGTCTGTATGCTCAGAAAACCGGAAGGGCAAGAAGCAGCGATGTTATTGCTTACCAGATCCGGCAGTCTTTCAAACCCGGAGAGATCACCCCGGAAGATGCCAACAAACTTGGTCAGGAGCTTGCGCTTCGGTTTACCAAAGGGAAATACTCATTCATCGTAGCAACCCATACAGACCGGGCCCATATTCATAACCATATCGTTTTCAATTCCACTGCGATGGATGGCAGCAGAAAGTTCCGGAACTTCTATTTCTCCGGTCTTGCTCTTCAGAAAATCAGTGATCTCGTCTGCATGGAACATAACCTTTCCGTCATTGAATCTGTTCCCTATGATGAGAGAAAGAAGCGTACCGAGTTTCCGGAAAAGACCAACTTTCGCGATGAGATCTGTAAGAAGATCGATGAAATCCTGTCCCGTAAACCTCAAGACATGAACGCATTTCTTGAAAAATTGAGGACTGCCGGATACGAGATCAAAACAGGAGCACACATCGCTGTTAAGGGTAAAGGTCAGAAACGCTTTATACGCCTGTCTTCCCTTCCGGAAGGATACCGGGAAAGTGATGTGCGAGAAATTCTTTCCGGAACAAGAACCGCAGAAAACAGGAAACCAGTAAAGCCTCCTACAGAGTACAGGACAAGATCCTTCAATCTCTATATCGACATTGACAAGAGAGTCAAAGAAAAAGGTCCTGCCTATGAACACTGGGTGAAGCTTTATAATCTTCAGCAGAGATCCAAAGCGATGGTATTTGCAAGAGATCACAAAGTCCGAAATCTCGCTCAGCTGTCTTCTCTCGCGGAAGAAAAAGTGAAAGCCCGCGATGAGCTGCTTTCTTCAATTCGCTCATCTGAAGCAAGGCTTGCTGAGATTGCGACACTCAAAAAACACATCATCAATTATTCCAAAACACGAACCACCTACGAAGAGTATCGGAAAGCCGGATACAGTAAAAAGTTTTTCGAAGCTCACCGTGAAGAACTGACACTTCATAAAGCAGCCAAGGATGCTTTCAATGAACTTGGCGTAAAGAAGATTCCGAAAGTCAAAGACCTGAACTCGGAGTATGCTGATCTTATGGCTTCAAAGAAACAGGCTTATGCTGAATACAGGAAAGTCCGGGATGAAGCGCAGGAATATTTGATCGCTGAGAGGAACCTCTCTGTTTTGTATGGAGCGGAAACCCAGGAGGAAAAGGAACGGCAGAAATCTGAAAAGATTCACTGAGCAATCCGGCCGATTCCTTCCAGACTGCGGCGATTATAGCAAGAGGTTTTTGTTTTGTGAAGAAACAGACTGCATGCATTTTTGTGGTTTTCTTGTGTAGGAATGTGCTAGAAACCGCGCCGTACAAAGGATGCAGAGATCAAAAATCTCGAAGAAATAATTTTGGGAAATCTCGAAAATCCATCTTTGTAGTCTATGTGCCACAGAGAAAAAGGTAAAGAACATCCGGAGTCAGACATCACTTTCTGTGGTGCCTGGCTCCGGTTCTTTTTTGTTTTCTGAAAGATGATGTCGAAGAGAAATAGCGTTTTGCAAAAACGCGTAGCCACACGAAGTGTGAAAAAGGGTTTGGGAATTCCCAACATGCAAGCGCATCGGAAGACTTTATGGATGGAGATGCACTGCTTGCCAAGTAGTGAAATGAAGAAAAAGGCTTATCTTGATGTTTATAACCGTCAACATCACGGCTCGTCAGGGAATTCATCTTGAAAATGTGTGGGTTTTTGTGGTATAATCCAAAATGTTGAATTGTATCCTGCTGAAGCAGCAAGATTTGGCGATATACCCAGGTTACTAAGGCAACACCAGCGATGTTTTCAGAACAGGAGGGGTGTTCATGGCAATCAGTTACAATAAGCTCTGGAACCTTGTCAGGCAGAACAAAATGAAGAAGGGCGAGCTTGCAAAAGCTGCCGGAATCAGCGATTACATGATGTCCAAGTTGAACAAGGACGAACCGGTACTGATGGAGATAATGATCCGCTTGTGCAAGGTTTTTCATTGCGATATTGGAGATTTGATGGAAGTCATTGAGGAAGAATAAACAAGAAGGGACAATGTATCATGGACAATCAGGTGCTTAATCAAATAGTAAGTTTTATCTGGGGTATTGCAGATGACTGCCTGCGTGACGTTTATGTGCGCGGTAAGTATCGTGATGTCATCCTGCCGATGACAGTCATCCGCCGTCTGGACGCCATGCTGGAGGCAACAAAGCCTACAGTCCTTGCGATGAAAAAACAGCTCGATGCTGCAAAGATTGATAACCAGTGGCCCGCGCTGTGCAATGCGGCGGGGCAGGCTTTCTGTAATGCGTCACCTTTCCTGCTGAAGGATTTAACCAGTCGCTCTAAGGCACAGACTTTAAAGGCGGACTTCAAAGCGTATCTTGACGGGTTCTCCCCAAATGTTCAGCTGATATTGGAAAAGTTTAAGTTCCGTAATCAAATCGATACGATGGTGGATGCGGATATTCTTGGCGCAGTCATCGAGAAGTTCACATCCTCTGATATCAACCTGAGCCCGAATCCAATCTATAAGGACGAGGCTAAGACAATCCTCAAACATCCTGGCCTTGATAACCACGGTATGGGTACCATCTTTGAGGAGTTGATCCGTAAGTTCAATGAAGAAAACAACGAGGAAGCCGGAGAACACTGGACTCCTCGTGATGTCGTCGAGCTTATGGCTGACCTTGTGTTCTTGCCGATTGTTGACAAAATAAAAGATGCTTCATATTCCTGTTATGATGGAGCATGTGGAACGGGCGGCATGCTCACCGTTGCCCAGGACAGGCTCCTCACCCTCGCCCACAGGCGCGGTAAGGAGGTCGCTATCCATCTGTTCGGACAGGAAATCAATCCGGAGACTTATGCTATTTGTACTGCTGATATGCTTTTGAAGGGTGACGGCGAAGAGGCAGAGCACATCATGTATGGCTCTACGCTTTCTGATGACCAGCATGCGTCCCGTCAGTTTGACTTTATGCTGTCGAATCCGCCATACGGCAAGAGTTGGAAGACTGATGCCGAAAAGATGGGTGGCAAGAAAGAAATTCTGGATACAAGATTCAATACTTATCTTGAATGTGGCGATTTGATGCCAATGATCCCGCGTACCAGTGATGGCCAGCTTCTATTCCTCTTAAATAACGTTTCTAAGATGAAGAAAGATACGGAACTTGGTAGCCGAATAGCTGAAGTTCATAATGGTTCATCTATCTTCACCGGCGATGCGGGTAGCGGTGAAAGTAATGCTCGCCGTTACCTGATTGAAAATGATCTTGTGGAAGCTATTATTGCCGTTCCTGAAAACATGTTCTACAACACTGGAATCGGAACGTTTATCTGGATTCTTTCTAATAAGAAAGAGGCTCGTCGCAAAGGGAAGATTCAGCTGATTGACGCTACAGCTATGAAATCTCCACTTCGCCGGAACATGGGTAAAAAGAACTGCGAATTTACTCCGGAAATTCGAAAAGAAATAATGCGAGTTTTCATGGAAATGGAAGAAAGCCCGGTTAGTCGAATCTTTGATAATAATGATTTTGGCTATTGGCAAGTAACAGTCGAAAGGCCACTAAGACTAAGAGTTTATCCAGATCGCAAGGTTCCAAACAGTGTATTTAAAAGCGATAGTGAGCGTATGCTGTTTGAAGAATTGATACACCATTTGCCGGATGGGGCTCCGTGTGATGATTGGGACGCATTTGCAAAAGCGACAAAACTAAAGGCTGCCATCTTAAAAAAAGTGCGTCCTTACATCACGGAAAAAGATCCCTCCGCGCAACCTGTTATCGGAGAACCGGATGCTGATCTTAGAGATACGGAGAATGTACCCTTTAATTATGAAGGCGGAATTGAGGCTTTTATAAAAAACGAGGTATTGCCGTTTGCACCGGATGCATGGGTAGACGAAAAGAAGACAGTGATTGGTTATGAAATCAGCTTTACCAAGTATTTCTACAAACCAACGGAGTTTAGGCCACTCGAAGATATTATTGATGAATTACAAGAAACCGTTGCTGATAAAGAAACTGCTATCGCCACGCTTATTACTAAAGGGATAAAAGCAGGGGTTCCAATGCGCCCAAGCGGTGTTGACTGGCTTGGAGATATTCCTGCTCACTGGAAAACAATAAAACTACGTCAATTGTTACACCCAGTATCAGAGAAAAACCATCCGGAGTTACCCCTACTATCTGTCGTTAGAGAGCAGGGTGTTATAGTCAGAGATGTTGATGACATTGAAGGAAATCACAACTTCATTCCAGAAGATCTCAGCGGCTATAAAAAGGTCAAAAAGGGCCAATTTGCTATGAACAAAATGAAAGCGTGGCAAGGCTCCTATGGCATCTCACCATATACAGGTATTGTTTCGCCCGCATATTTTGTCTTTGATGTTTCCTTCGACAATCTTGAGTATTTCCACTATGCGATAAGGAGTAAAGTCTACGTCAACTTTTTTGCTCAGGCGTCGGATGGAATTCGTGTTGGGCAATGGGATCTTTCAATCCCGAGGATGAAGGAAATACCTTTTATTATCCCGCCTGAAGATGAACAACAAGCAATTGTAGAGTATATTCCAAAGATCTGCCGCCGATACGATGCTGAAATCGAAAGATTGCAAAAGCAAATTGAGCTGCTGATCGAGCAGAAGAATAAGCTGGTAGCGGAAATTGTTACTGGAAGGGCTTCTGTTCCTACTGGAATGATATCGGAGGAATAATCATGTCTTTCACCAACACCAAGGAAATCGGCTTTGAATCCTTAATCGTTAAATGGCTTGTTGAGCAGAATGGATATGAGGAAGGCGAAAACGACGACTATAACAAAGAGTATGCTGTCGATGAGACACGTCTATTTCGGTTCTTGCAGGATACGCAGCCAAAGGAAATGAACAAGCTGGGTGTGTTAACCTCTGAAGTGAAGAGGCGGCAGTTTCTGAACCGCCTGTCTGGAGAGATTGCCAAGCGCGGTATCATTGACGTGCTGCGCAATGGTGTGAAGGTATACCCGGCAGACCTCATCATGTTCTTCCTGACGCCGACCGAAAATAATGAGCAGGCCAGAATTATGTATGAGAGGAATATCTTCAGCGTGACCCGTCAGCTGCGCTACTCGCAGGATGCCGGAAAGCTGGCTCTGGATGTCTGCCTCTTTATCAACGGTCTGCCCGTCATCACGATGGAGTTGAAGAACCAGCTGACGAAGCAGAACACGGAAAATGCTGTCCGCCAGTACAAGGAAGACCGCGATTTCCACGATCTTCTGTTTTCATTCAAGCGCTGTATGGTCCACTTTGCTGTGGACGACGCTACGATTCAGTTCTGCACGAAACTCGCCGGGAAGGACAGCTGGTTTCTGCCGTTTAATAAAGGCTATAATGACGGCGCAGGCAATCCGCCGAATCCGAATGGCCTTATGACAGACTACCTCTGGAAGGATATCCTTACCAAGAGAAAACTGTCTCGAATTATAGAGAACTATGCACAGATTATTGAAGAGGAAGATGAGGATACCAAGAAAAAATCCGTCAAGCAGGTATGGCCACGCTATCACCAGCTCGACTGTGTAGAAAAGCTACTCGCGGATGTGCAGAAAAACGGTGTCGGCAAGAGATACCTGATTCAGCATAGTGCTGGTAGCGGCAAGTCCAATTCTATTGCATGGTTGGCGCACCAACTGATCGGTTTGGAGCAGGACGGGCACCCGATGATTGATTCTGTACTTGTTGTTACCGACCGCCGGATTCTTGATAAGCAGATTCGCAACACAATCAAACAGTTCATGCAGGTAAAGAATACCGTCACTTGGGCTGAGCACTCTGGTGATCTCCGGAAAGCCATACAGGACGGGAAGCGGATCATTATCTCTACAATTGAAAAGTTCCCGTATATTATTTCCGAGATTGGCCAGGAACATAAAAACAATAAGTTCGCCATTATCATTGATGAGGCGCACTCCGGCCAGAGTGGACGTAATTCCGCAAATATGAATCTGGCGCTTTCCGGTCTCGCTACCGATGACGATGCAGATAATGAGGATAAGATCAATGCGATGATGGAAGGCCGCAAGCTCGTCTCTTCTGCCAGTTACTTTGCCTTCACAGCGACACCGAAAAACAAAACTGAGGAGATGTTTGGCGTTGCCTATGAAGAGGACGGGGAGATTAAGCACCGCCCGTTTCATGTTTACACGATGAAGCAGGCCATCCAGGAAGGCTTCATTCTTGACGTGCTGCGCAATTACACAACTATTGACAGCTGGTACAAAATTATGAAAACTGTCGAAGACGACCCCATGTTTGACAAAAAGCGTGCGCAGAAAAAGCTGCGTGCATTTGTTGAAGGGAATCCTGATGTCATCGCCAAGAAAGCGGCTATGATGGTGGAGCACTTCCATGAGCAGGTTATAGCCAAGAAAAAGATTGGGGGCAAGGCACGTGCAATGGTAGTCACCGCCAGCATACCGCGCTGTATCGAGTACTACTATGCGATAAACAAATGCCTTTCCGAGCGCCATAGCCCTTATAAGACCATCGTAGCTTTTTCCGGAGAACACAAATATAACGGTCAAGAACCCGCATTGACATCAGCCATATTGAACGGATTCCCAGATGCCAAAATTCCAAAGGAGTTTAAAAAGGACCCGAACAGGATTCTGATCGTCGCAGATATGTTCCAAACCGGTTTTGACGAGCCGTTGCTGCAGACCATGTATGTGGACAAACCGCTCTATGATATTGGAGCGGTGCAGACGCTCTCTCGTTTGAACAGAGCTTACCCCGGGAAGGATGAAGTATATGTCCTCGACTTTGCCAACAAGACATCTACCATAGAAGAAGCCTTTTCAAAATTCTATCGGACAACAATTCTTTCCGGAGAGACCGATCCCAACAAGCTATACGATCTGATTTCTCTCATGGAAAGCTATCAGGTTTATGATGAAACCGACGTCGACAGGTTGGTAAATCTGTTTCTTGGTGGTGCAGAACGCGATAGGCTCGACCCTATTCTGGATGCGTGTGCAGCGGTTTATAAACAGTTGGATCTGGACGATCAGATTAAATTCAAGAGCGCCGCAAAGTCCTTTGTGCGCACATATGGATTCCTTGGTGCTATTCTTCCGTATGGCAACGTTGAATGGGAGAAGCTTTCAATATTTATGAACCTGCTGATTCCAAAGCTGCCATCACCACGTGGCGATGACCTTTCGGAAGGTATTCTCTCCACAATTGATTTGAGTAGCTACCGCAATGAAGCACAGGAAGCGATCTCTATCAAGCTGGAAGATGCAGACGCAGAAATAGCACCGGTGCCTGCAGGGAAAATAGGACATATTGTTGAGCCCGAAATGGATCTGCTATCAAAAATTATCATGGACTTCAACGATATGTTTGGAAACATCAACTGGAACGACGCAGATAACGTGCAGCGTCAGATTCTTGCCATCCCCGAGATGGTTTCCCGGGATAAGAAATATCAGAATGCAATGAGAAATTCTGATGCACAAGAAGCCCGGACTGAGAGTGAAAGGGCGCTACAGCAGGTTATCTTCTCCATCATGGCGGACAATATGGAGCTCTTCAAGCAGTTCCAAGACAATCCGTCCTTTAAGAAGTGGTTGTCGGATTTGGTATTTAACCTTACCTACAATCCGGAAGGTAAAGAATATGTAATGCCTTCTTCTGAAAAACGAAACATAACGTATGATCTTCAACCACAACAATTAAGTATGGTCGCTGAGGAACAAGTGCCTTATGGAAAGAAGGATGAAGAATAACCCTCATAACATTAAATGGAGGTGTTAAGTCCACAACATGATGATAGACAACAAGATCGCGAATATTGACGAGACAATCTGCAGAAACATTGACCTGATTGATTTTGAGGGAGTAACTAGAGATTTGGTAGCACAAAATCTCTTAAGTCAGTCAAGAAATCTTGTTGAGCACATAGCACTTAAGATCTTCTCTCAGGGAAAAGATATAGAAGCAGACCGGAACACTATTCCGCAGGCATTAGAGTTCATTAAACGTGATAATAAGTATCAGTTTTTGCGCAGATTTCATGCTTTTTTGCAGGAATCGAAGTCGCATTATACTCCTGACAGTGAGGGTGCAGAGCGCCTGGTTCTAAAGTATTATCAGTATTATTTGCAAATAAAAGAATTCATGAAACGGGAATATCATATGGATATTCTCCATAACATTGACAAATTCCCTATTGATACGGATGATGCTGTCCTGGAGTATCGGGAGAAGATAGCTGCACTAATCAACCGCCACTATGAGTTCCGTACTTTTTCCCATGAGCCGCGGATGTATGTTCATAAGACAGTCCCTTTTATTGTAGGTGCTCGGTTATATTATGAAATTACACTTACACCTGCCTATGATACAACGAGTAAATTTGATAGATTTGTTTGCTATTCATCTGTTATGGTTCCGAGCCATTATTCCATAAAATCTGATATTCATTATGAGAAGATCGACATCAAAGGCAGAAAAATGCCGGTGAATATTCTTACTGACTTTGTTGTGTCGGTAAGGCCATGCGAATTGAATAACTATGCCAGTCTCTTTGGCGTGGAAATCAAGATGTCTCCTTCACATTCGGAATATACAGGTATGATGGCGTATTTGTCCAGATCTGGAGCGAGTTTATTAGATATAGTGGAGTCTTCAGAGAGTGAGTATACCTGGATTAAACAGCAGATGTTCGGGCGTAGTCAGGCTCATCATTTTGAGCCGGTGCTTGACAAAAGTCGGGATTTAATTGCTAAATACAGCCCCGGTTCGAATGTTATCAGGTATCTGTTACACACTTTGAACAACAAAATCATCAAAACTCAAAGAAATGACAAAAGCAATTGGAAGCTGTCAGATTTGTATCTCCAATGGGGATGCATCCCATTTGATACGATGCCTTTTGCTTCGTCACTCATACAGCACAATCCCGAAGATCGTGAATTATTTGGCAGTATAAATCCTGAGGGACGTGAGCACGAGATTCTTGCCAGGTACATACATACCAACATGAATACGAATTCGCGTTTGTACACCCCAGTTAAAGAGCTTGAGGAGCATACGAACGATATTGATGAAAACATCGGCCGTTTTAATGCGTTGCTATATAGTGGTCATTCAGGACGCCGGATTGAAAAATTTGGGCAGAGCCTGTATGTGAAAGAAGCATATGATCAAACAAAGCTAATTATAGAAAAGTTGCAAGCGGCGTCAAAAGAAGGTGTACAGGGCTATTCGGATGCCATTGACTTCTGGATGATGTTTGAGGCAGACATTGATAGTGAGGAAAAGAAAGAAATTCTCAGATCAATGTTTACGAACTCACACGTTTCCCTTATTTATGGTGCGGCAGGGACTGGAAAGACTTATATTCTAAACCATATTGCTCAGTTCTTTGATGACCATACAAAACTGTTCCTTGCAAACACAAATCCTGCAGTCGATAATTTGCGTCGAAAAGTCAGTGCTCAGAATTGTGAGTTTATGACAATACGAAAGTATTTGATGACTAAGCATATAGACACAGAGTATGATATCTTGGTGATTGATGAATGCAGCATGGTCAGCAATGCAGACATGGCAGCTCTTCTTGAAAAGGTGAATTATGAGCTTCTTGTTTTGGTAGGAGATATTTATCAGATAGAGTCAATTGCATTCGGCAACTGGTTTTCGATGGCAAGATATTTCCTTCCTAAATATGCATGGAATGAACTCTTTAAGCCTTACAGAACCGAAGATTCCCGCTTGTTAGAACTCTGGAAGAAGGTCCGGAATTTGGATGATGATTTAACAGAGTACATTGTAAATCATGAATATGCATCAAATCTAAACGATACGGTGTTTGATAAAAAAGCTGATGACGAGATTATTCTCTGCTTGAATTACGACGGGCTATACGGAATTAACAACATAAACCGTTATCTTCAAGAGAACAATCACCACAAGCCATACCGATGGGGAATGTGGATCTTTAAGGTTGGAGATCCAATTCTCTTTAATGAGTCAGAACGTTTTGCTCCGGCACTATATAACAATCTTAAGGGATCTATATTAGATATTGAGTTGGATCAAGACAATGACCGCATTTGGTTTACTGTTGAAGTTGAAAAGAGGCTTACTGCACTAGATGTCAGGCGAAATGATCTTGAACTATTGGATCCTATTAGTAAAGGAAAATCAGTTGTTCGGTTCTATGTGTCAAAAAAGCGAGATGCCGACGAAGATAATGATTATGCTGACGACACAGATATTCCGTTCCAGATAGCCTATGCTGTTTCGATTCATAAGGCACAAGGCCTCGAATACAACTCTGTAAAGGTTGTTATTACAAAGGACATTGACGAGATGATTACCCATAACATTTTTTATACAGCAATCACTCGTTCAAGAAAATATTTAAAAATATATTGGAGTCCGGAAAGCCAGCAAAAAGTTATTAGCAATTTTTCAATAGCAAATGCCAAACATGATGCCTCTATATTCTCGGCTCAATCGCAAATCAAAATGAGAAGGCTGTAACTGGTAATTGTTGGCTAAAGAAGACGATACAGAGGATAGTATCAATGGAAAAAGATCCAAAACTTCGCCCGTTATATCTGGCTCAAATCTTATATGAACGCACTGACGAGGATCATTATCTGACCACGGCACAGCTGATGGAGATCCTCGAAAAGGAATATGGCATCAAAGCCCACCGGCAGACGATTCCTGCCGATGTAGCTGCCTTGCGCTCTTTTGGCATGGAGATCCAGGAAGTGATGTCCTCCCAGAAGCGCTATAACCTGATCAGCCGCGAGTATGATATCGCGGAGATCAAGCTGCTGATCGATGCGGTGGAATCCTCCAAGTTCATCACTAAGAAGAAAAGCGATGAACTGGTAGCCAAGCTTTCAAAGATGGCTGGACGGAACCAAGCAGAGAATCTGAAGCGGAATATCGCTGCGGAGGACCGTATCAAATACGATAACGAGAGCATTTACCTGATCATTGACGGCATCAACGAGGCTATCAATGCCGGAAAGAAGATCTCCTTCCTGTACTTCAAGTACGATGTCCGGAAGGAGCCGAAGCTGCGCAACGATGGAAAGCCGTGGATCTTCAGCCCCCATAAGCTGGTCTGGAACGGCGATTTCTACTACATGGTCGGTGTCTTCGACAGCAAGAGGGTCGGGACCTTCCGCCTGGACCGGATCCTGAAGCGTCCGGATATTCTGGAGGAGGCTGCGCTTCCCTTCCCGGTAGACTTCGATTTCGAAAAGCATCTTCAGACAAGCTTCCGGATGTTCGGAACCAAATACACGACCGTGGATCTCATCTGTGCAAACGATCTGATGGATGCGATCCTGGACAAGTTCGGCAAGGACGTCACCACCTACGCCTATGACATGGAAAACTTCCGTGTCGAAGCAGATGTTGTTCCCGGGACAGTATTCTATTCCTGGGTGTTCGGTTTCGGAGGAAAAGTCGTCATCAACGGCCCGGCAGATGTCAAAGAGCAGTATAAAGATATGGTGCTGAAGGCGGCGAAATCTATGCGTGGATGATAGGCGGTATAGATTAAGACAGCTTAT
>JAEEGF011672096.1_pt1 | contig 13320 bp, 9 predicted proteins | sample 9134171 | NCBI WGS metagenome assembly JAEEGF01 (sample SAMN16246542, study PRJNA631951) | gut metagenome | biome: gut microbiome; feature: rumen; material: AP-attached | host: Bos | place: Iran: Karaj | collected 2018-10
AGTCAACACGAACAACCCGTTGGATCTGTCCGTTCTCGAGATTAACGTGGACGAGATCAACACGGAGGACGTAGACATCTACGTAATCCGTAACAGCTCCCCGAAGAAGCTTGTGGCCGGCGTGGATTACGTGATGGAGGAAGTGAAGTCCGAGGACGCCGAGTGGAAGGAATACCGGTACACGATTAAGAACACCGCGTTCATGGAGGACGGCGAATACACCATCCGTATCATTTCGACCGATAAGGCGGGAAATGTCAACGAGAACGACGAAAACGGCAAGAACGGAACGATTTCGTTCTGCGTGGACCGCATTGCGCCGAATATTGTCGTGGTTTCCCCGGTGGATGAGGAATCTTATAAGGTAGACACGCACCGGGCGGTCATTGAGGTTCGTGACAATTACCTGCTCGACAGCGTAAAGATCTACCTGAACGATCAGGAAGTATCTTACGCACACAGCGGTTACCAGTACACCTTTGACATTCCGCAGGACGACACGAAGCAGACGATTCGGATCGTCGCTACGGATGCGGCGGGAAATGTGAGCGAGGTCACCGTGAAAGACTTCCTCGTTTCCACGAACATGTTCGTGCGTTTCCTGAATACGCCGTGGGCGGCAGTCACATTTTTCGTAATTCTGTTCGCCGTGGGCGGAGGAGTGATACTCCTGCTCGCAAGAAAGCGCAGAAGATAGGATGCTTGACAGAACGCGGAAAGGGTAGTATATTTACAGCATCATAATTGACATCGACGAAGAAGAGAAGAGTACCTTTCGAAATCCGATACAGAGAATCCGGTGGCTGAGAACGGAGCGGCAATTTCCTGGGGAACATGGTCTCGGAGTTGCAGGGGCGAGCACTTTTGTTAGGTCCTGCCGGGTACACCCGTTAACGTGTGTGGCTGTCAAAGCGCAGCCGAAAAGGCACCGTAAGGTGCGAAGTAAAGTGGTACCACGAAGCTATGGCTCTCGTCTTTATAGGACGGGAGCCTTTTTGTTTCGTAACAGAGGGAGGTAAAAATGGCAGAAAAGAAACCTTATTACATCACGACGGCGATTATGTACGCCTCGGGAACGCCGCACATCGGCAACACCTATGAAGCGGTTCTTGCGGACAGCATTGCCCGGTTCAAGCGGTATCAGGGCTATGACGTGTTCTTCCAGACCGGAACCGATGAGCACGGGCAGAAGATTGAAGAGAAGGCGCTCGAAGCCGCCACTACTCCGAAGGAGTATGTCGACAAGGTGGCCGGCGATATCAAGAACATCTGGGATTTCATGGATACGAGCTACGATAAGTTTATCCGCACGACCGATGCGGACCATGAGAAGCAGGTGCAGAAGATCTTTAAGAAAATGTATGAGAACGGCGATATCTATAAGGGCAGCTACGAGGGAATGTACTGTACGCCCTGTGAGTCGTTCTGGACCGAGTCGCAGCTTGTGAACGGCAAATGCCCGGATTGCGGCCGCGACGTGCATCCCGCGAAGGAAGAGGCGTATTTCTTTAAGATGAGTAAATACGCGGACCGTCTGATCGACCATATCAACAAACATCCCGAGTTTATTCAGCCCGTAAGCCGTAAGAACGAGATGATGAACAACTTCCTGCTTCCCGGTTTACAGGATCTCTGCGTATCGAGAACCTCCTTCAAATGGGGAATTCCCGTGGATTTCGATGACCGTCATGTCGTGTATGTATGGCTTGACGCGCTTTCAAACTATATCACCGGAATCGGATATGACGCGGACGGCAATTCGACTGAGCAATATAAGAAATTCTGGCCGGCGGATCTTCACCTGATCGGAAAGGATATTATCCGTTTCCATACCATTTACTGGCCGATCTTCCTGATGTCCTTAGGCGTTCCGCTTCCGAAGCAGATCTTCGGTCATCCCTGGCTTCTTCAGGGCGGTGAGAAGATGAGCAAGAGCCGCGGCAACGTAATCTACGCGAAGGACCTTGTGGATCTGTTCGGCGTGGACGCGACCCGTTATTTCGTTCTTCATGAGATGCCTTTTGATAACGACGGAATCATCACCTGGGAGCTCGTTGTGGAGCGGACGAACGCAGACCTCGCGAATACGCTCGGTAACCTTGTGAACCGTACGGTATCCATGAGCAATAAGTATTTCGACGGCGTTGTTTCGAGTACCGGCGTGACCGGTCCGGAGGATGCGGACCTGAAGGCTGTGGCAACCGGCGCTTTGGCGCGTGTGACCGAGAAGATGGACGTATTCCGCGTGGCGGATGCCATCAGCGAAATCTTCACCGTTTTCAAACGCTGCAACAAGTATATTGATGAGACGATGCCGTGGGCGCTTGCCAAGGACGAATCGAAGAAGGACCGCCTCAGTGAGGTGCTTTACAACCTGACCGAAGCGATTACCATCGGAGCGAGCCTTCTTTCCTCCTTCCTGCCGCGTACGGCGGATAAGATTCTTAAACAGCTCAATACGACGCTCCGTCCGATTGAGGACCTCGGCACGTTCGGTCTTTATCCGAACGGAACGAAAGTTACCGACAAGCCGGAGATTCTGTTCGCGCGTCTTGACTGGAAGGAAATCGAGCCGAAGGTAAAGGCGATTCAGGAAGCGCAGAAGGCCGAGTATGAAGCCGAGCAGGCGCGCATCGCGAAAAATCTCGGGAAGGACCTTCCCGCACCCGAGACTTCGAAACCCGAAGCCGCTTCCTCTGATAACGACGAGAGCCGTTTTATCGATATCGACCCGAAGGCGGAGATCACCTACGACGATTTTGCGAAGCTGCAGTTCCGTGTCGGCGTTATCGAAAAATGTGAAGAGGTTCCGAAGTCGAAGAAGCTTCTCTGTTCTCAGGTTCGTGTCGGCAGCAAGACGCTGCAGATCGTATCCGGAATCAAGAAGAATTACAGCCCCGAGCAGATGGTCGGAAAGCACGTCATGGTGCTGACGAATCTGAAGCCCGCGACGCTTGCGGGACTGACCTCGGAAGGCATGCTTCTGTGCGCTGAGGACGAAAACGGCGAGCTTGCGCTTATGACGCCCGAAGGATTTATGCCTTCCCGTGCCGAAATCTGCTGATTTTACCGAAGATTCTTTACAAATGTGTTACATTTTCCGCGCCTTTGTTGTTTTTTCCCAATGTTTGGAGTATTATCAGAATAGATTACTCTGTTTGGGGGTATAGTAGAATCGGGAGGTTTGTATGGGGAGATTTCTGAAAGAATTGAGATATTCCCTCAGCTTGAAGCGCCACATCTTTTTCCTGGTGTTGATCTGCTTTATTGTTTGCGGAGCATCGTGGCTGTTTCAGGATACCTTGACGAAGGAACTGTCGAAGGCTTTTCCGAGCCGTTACGCTCCGGAACAGGTCGCGACGACGCCGAGCCAGTACCGCATCAGCGGACAGGTTACGCAGAAGAGTCCGCAGGTTACGGACAGCGACCTGAAGGCTGAGATTTCCTTCATCGAGAATCTGCGCAGGGAAACCTGGATTGAGAGTTATGAGCAGATCTGTACGGAATACGTGCAGGTTGCGTCCTTCCTCGGTCCGGATTCCGCAGTTAAGGGATATCTGACCGACGAGTTCCATGACAATAAGGACGTGGATTCGAACGGCGCAAAGTATACTACCGTTAACGTTATCTGGATGGAGGAAAGCCTTGTCGAGAAATTCAAGCTCGGTAAGGAGGCCAGACAGATTTTCAAGATGCCGAATGACTATCTTGAGAAGGTTTATGTCGTTCTCGGAGCCGATTATAAGGACGAAGAGGACGGCTACCGCGTCGGCAATACGCTGAAGACGAAGAATACGATCGGAGCCCTGCAGATGCAGGTGGTCGGATTCCTTCCGAAGGGCGCAAGAGCAGTCATCAACGGAGAAACAGTGGACCTCGACAGCTACATTTTGTGTCCGTTCATTTCCCTGCAGAATGTTTATGAGATCAAGGAGGATGTGCCGATTTCCTATACCGACGGCGTTTACATCCCCGCGAAGATGATTGACGATTCGCTTGCGGGCGCATACCGTAACAACCCGCCGAACAAGAAGAACGATTCCAAGACCGGTATTCAGTATTCCGAAGTAAAGGCACTCTATATTGTGCGTTCCGCACTTGAGGATGAGAACTGTCCGGCATGGCTGAAGACGCTTGCGAATGTAGCCGAGAAGGAAGGTCACACCCGTGTGGCCCTCGGAGCGAATTACGGCATCTCCGGAAACTTCATTACCGGCGAGATGTTCGACATGTACAACGGCAAGAGCCTTGTGAAGCTGCAGCCTTATAACATTCTGGAGGCCGGAACGACCTGGAATGTTTACGGGATGGATATTGCGCTGGATGATTATATTATCTTCCTCCAGCCCGAAGAGAAGAAAGAAGAAACCGAGCAGACAACCAATCCGGACGGAGAGGATAATCCGGACGGAGAGGATGATTTCTCGGATGAGCCCGTAGGACCGAAGGAGAGAACCTTCAAGGTTGAAGAGCGGGCCAAGCTGTTCCACTACCAGTTCCTTATGAACTGCGGCTACTTTACCACGACGCTTACGGCCGATGAGGCGGAGATTGAGCTTGAGGAAGTGATTGAGCGTTCCTGGAAGGATTTCCGCAGGGATAATCCGAAGAAGGATCCGCTGTCTTCCTACCGTGTGAGCGGTGCCGACCAGAAGAACAGCATTCTGTACCGCGAGAACGCGCCGAAACTTGCCGAGAACATTCTGAAGTTTACGAAGAAGGGCTTCCCGATCTGCATGCTGATGTTTGCCCTGTATCTGTTCTTTAAGTTCTGGCGCGGCAAGGAGTTCTACTCCGCGCTGTACCTGACCGGAACGAACCGGACGGAGATGATGGTTCTGTACCTTGTGGAAGGTGTTCTGATGGTGGTGCTTGCGATTCTCGGATCCATCGGGTTCGCATTTGTCATCAGTAAACTTCTGCAGCTGCATCTGTGTGAGACCAAGCCGCTCGTGGGCCGTGTGATCCGTCTTGTCGGATATCCGACTGCGGCGATTATGATCTGGATCCTGATTCGTGATTTCGGACGGATGTTCCGCCGGACGCAGGAGGTGTGATATGGGACTGAAACTGATTGGTATCAACAAATCCTACGGCCTCGGAATCGGATCACCGAGACGGAAAATCCTCGATAATGTCAGCATGGAAATCCACGACGGCGAGATGGTCGCCATCGTCGGAAAGCGGGGAAGCGGAAAGACCACGCTGATGAATATTATGACCGGCCTGAACCGCCCGGATTCCGGCGCGTATAAAATTGACGGAAAGCCCGTCGGGTTCATCCGGACCTTCCAGATGGCGAATTTTCGCGCCAAGAAGTGCGGAATCATCACGAAGAAGCCGCTGCTTGTTCCCGAGATGACGATTTTCGACAATATCACGATGCCGTTAAACCACCGGCTGTTCATGACCCGTAAGAAGAAGCTGAAGCGCGCAAGGGAAGTGCTTCGCGGACTTGGGCTCAAAGGAAAGGGACGGTTCTATCCGACCGAGTTTTCCCTCCTTGACCGCCAGAAGATCTGTGCCGGAAGAGCGATGATCGCGGAGCCGAAGTACATCTTCGCGGATGAGCCGACGGCAGGTCTTACGGCCAACGATGTGGACCGCTATATGGACTTCCTTGAGGTTCTGAACAGCGCCGGATACACGATTATCGTATTTACCTACTCCAAGCGTGTTGCGTCCCATTGCCACCGGATGATTCCGGTAAGCGGTGAAGATCTTCCCGAGGAGGAGGTCGGCTCCTACGGCGACGATTTCGACGAAAAGCCCGCGAAGAAGCGTGAAGAAGAGCCGGAGCCCGAGGATGAGGAAGAGACCGTTTTAGACGAGCCCGCAGAAGAGGCCGAGCCGGTATCTCCCGAGGTTCATGAGATTCTCGGTGAGGATATCATTACGGAAGATAAGATCGAAGAGACAGCGGAGGAGATTCACGACGAAGAGGCCGAGCCGCCGAAACCGGTCCGCCCGCGTACGCCGAGAACCCGCAAGCCTGCTAAAAAGAAAGCTCCACAGGAGAGTAAGATAACCACAGATGAAGACGAGTAAGAAAAACACATGGGAAAGAAGCGCGGGAGTGCTTCTTCCCATCTTTTCTTTGCCCTCCCCTTACGGGATCGGCACTTTGGGAAAGGCAGCCTACGACTTTGTTGATTTCCTGAAAGAGATGAAGCACCGCTACTGGCAGGTGCTTCCGGTCGGGCCGACCAGCTACGGAGACAGCCCGTACCAGTCGTATTCCGCATTTGCCGGAAATCCTTATTTTATCGACCTTGACACCCTTAAGGAAGACGGACTTCTGACGCAGGCGGAGATTGACTCCGGTTATTACGGAACCGAGCCGCGCTATGTGGATTACGGCGCGCAGTTCGGAAGCCGCTATAAGGTGCTCCGTATGGCATTTGCCCGCAGTAAATGCGCGGAGACGGCGGAGTTTAAGAAGTTTGAGAAGGAAGCCGCGTACTGGCTCGAGGATTACTGCCTCTTCATGGCGGTCAAGGAACGCGAGGGCTATCAGGGCTGGCAGAGCTGGGAGGATGACGAGCTTCGGCTTCATAAGAAGAAGGCCGTAGAGCGCGCGTGCGAAGAGCTGAAGGACGAGATTTCGTTCCAGAAGTTTTTACAGTTCGAGTTCTTCCGGCAGTGGCATAAGCTTCGCGCTTACGCGAACGAGCAGGGCATTGAGATCATCGGCGATATTCCGCTTTACGTTTCGATGGACAGCGCGGATACCTGGGCGCACAGCGACCTGTTCGACCTTGACATCGACCATAACGCGCAGAACATCGCGGGCGTTCCGCCGGATGCTTTCTCCGCGGACGGACAGCGCTGGGGCAATCCGTTATACCGCTGGGACGTAATGGAGCAGAAGGATTTCAAGTGGTGGCGCGAGCGTATGAAGGCGACCGCGGCGCTTTACGACGTGATCCGGATCGATCACTTCATCGGAATCGTCAATTACTGGTCGATTCCCGTCAAATGTAAAACCGCCAAGGGCGGTAAATGGAAAAAGGGACCCGGCGAGAAGCTCACAAAGGTCATTGATGAGTCCGTAAAGGGTGCGAAGATCATCGCGGAGGACCTCGGCGTATTGACCGAGCCCGTGAAGGCGTTGATCGAAAAGTGCGGCTATCCCGGCATGAAGGTTCTGGAGTTCGGCGTAGCCGGCGATTCCTCGAACGGCTACCTGATGCATAACTACAAGAGCCCGAACTGCATTGCGTATGTCGGAACCCACGACAACGAAACCCTCGCTGGATTCCTTGCGGGGCGTGAGGAGTGGGAAATCAACTGGATGATGGGCTATTTCGGAATTTTAAAGAAGGAAGAGCTGCATGACCAGATGATAAGAAAGCTCTATGAGAGCATCGCCAATGTGGTTATCATTCAGATGCAGGATTATCTGCACCTCGATAACTATTGCCGCATCAACCATCCGGCAACCATCGGAACGAACTGGCAGTGGAGACTTCGTCCGGGCGAGATGAACCAGGTGGATAAGAACTATTACCGCTGGGTTTGCGAGATGTTCTCAAGAACGAATCCGCAGTAGAAAAAGAAGCTTCAGATAAAAAACAACAGAGAAATAAGCGCGGTGAAACCGATTCCCGCGAAGAAACCTGCAACGATTGTAATGAGCGAAACGGGATCGAACAGAATCCCTTTTCGCTCATTTATATATACGTGACATTTTCGGTCGGGATTATAGAAGACAGAGCGGAAGATCCCCTCTTCGGGGAATATGCAGGGATATTCCTTATCCCCGACCTGATAGAAGGCAACCTGATAGTTGGAGAACTCGTTTTTAAAATCAATCCGCGTAAAATGCGCCGGTTTCCGCTTCATAAAGAGAAGACGGACCAGGCAGATGAAGAAGAACAATACCAGCAGGGCGGAAAGAAGCAGCAGAAATCTTGACCCTGCGTAGAGCAGGATCCAGACATGCCCCGTGAGGATGCATACCATAATAAACAAAAGAAGAAGCAGAATAAACAGATGCATAGGGGCTCCTTTCGAACTTTTAACCGCTGCAGGTTCAGTATAACATAATTTTTTCGAAAAAGGTGGCGAAAAATCGTAGCATTTTTCGTCTAAAGGACAGAAGAGCAAAGGAGGGAGCCTCAATGGACAACGGTGCAAGTAGCTACCGCCGTTTCCTGGCCGGTGACGACGAAGGACTCCGCGAGATTATCGATCTATATTATGACGGACTGGCGCTTTATCTGAACGCCTATCTGAATAATCTTACGGACGCCGAGGACTGTGCCGAGGAAGCCATGATTGTTCTGGCGACGAAGAAACCGCGTTTCGCGGGACGTTCGTCCTTTAAGACATGGCTGTATACAATCGGACGGAATCTGGCGATTGACCGTATCCGGCGCAGGCCGCCGGAGACAGAGCCTCTTTCGGAGGAGCTCGTAAGTCGGGAATACGGTGAGGGGAACGCCGAAGCGATTCTACTTGAGCAGGAGGAGCGGAAGCGGTTAGCGAGGGCGATGGACGATCTGAACCCGGACTACCGGCAGGTTCTGAAGCTTAAGTTTTACGAAGGAATGGAACTCAGTGAGATAGCAAGAGTCATGGGAAAGTCTTCGGCCGGAATCTATCATCTTTTTGAGCGCGCCAAGAAATCGCTTCGTATGAAGCTTGAAGATAGATGAGAGGGTTCGGAAAGACCGATACCTTGAGAAGTCGGAGGTAAATATGAGAGATCATGACGAAGTGTTCCGTAGAGTGATGGAAGCAAAGGAACAGTACGAACAACAGAAAAAGGAGAAAAGCATGTTTCGATTTATGAAGAGTGCGCCGGGTGGGGGCGCAACGGATGAGAAAGAGGGACGAAGAGAGCCCTCGAAAGCGTTTGTGTGGGCGATGCGTGCGGTGGCCGCATTGGTATGTATTGCGATGATCGGCGGAATTATTGCTGCCGTGGTTCTCGGATCGAAGGGTAAGAATACAAAGGAAGGCCGTGTCGGCTCGGGCGAGAGCGGGGAAAACCCGACGCAGCAGGTGTCGAACAACCCGACCGAAGGCGTTACGGGAACGCCGCAGGCGGAAGGCAGAACGCTGACGATCTGGTGTGACGCCGTGGAAGGCTCCTATATGAAGGACGGCTTCGAGCTGGCGCTTGCCGATATGCGTACCCGGTATCCGGATATTACCATCAACGTTGTTGCCTACGCAGATGTTGAGAATGAGTACAAAACGGCATTGAAGGCTGCGATTCAGGAGCACACGGCGCCCGATATCTTTTATGCCTGGGACGGCGAATCCTTTAAGGATCTGGTTGAGCTCGGTCAGGTATACTGCTTAGATAACGTTTACGCGAACTATGCTGACGTTCTTCCCGAGGCGGCATGCGGAAGCACCACCTATAACGGAAGAAAGTACGGCGCTCCGTATACATTTACGGCAAATGCCATATTCGTTAACATGGATGTGCTTCGTTCGGTCGGTATCAATACGGTTCCGGGAACCTATGATGATATGATCGAGTGCTTTGAGGCACTTTCCATGCGCGGAATTATCCCGGTTGCCTGCGCGACCGGCCCCGGACAGGAATGGGTTATGGGTCAGCTGCTCGAACAGCTGATGCTTAAGAATGTCGGAGCACAGACGCTTGAAGCGGTATTCCGCGGCGAAGCATCCTGGCAGACTGCGGGAATCGCGGAAGCCGTTGAGCTGTTTGAGGAATTCGTACGGGAAGGATATATCTATAACATTTCCCGCGATGGCGGTCCGGACGACGGCACGGTTAAGGAAGATTTCGAAGCCGGCCGCTACGCCTTCTATGTAAGCGGCAGCTGGAGCTGTCCGGAGCTTTCCGCCTGTGAAAGCGACATTGTCGTGATGGAATTCCCCGTGATTAACGCGGGAGACGCAGGTTCAGGCCAGTACCTCACGGGACCGGTCGGAGCGTTCTCGGTTTATAACGGTTCTTCCGATAAGGAGCTTGCGGCGCAGTACGCGATGGAACTTGCTCAGCTTGTTTCGAAGTACGTATTCCTTGACGAAGGCGGACTTCCGGCCTGGAAGGTGAACTATGATACGACCGGCGTTGACGCGCTTTCCGCCCGGGTTGCGGAAATGACGCAGCACGCAAATGCCTTCGTTCCCTTCGGCGACAACACGATGGATATAAATACGCTCATGGAATATACGAAGCTGATTCGTAAGGCTTATAACGGAGAAATTACCGGGTCTGTCTTTACCGCATCGATGGCATCGGCCGCCGGACAGTAAAGCTTAAGGATAAGATATTCCATTGGAAAATGTGATATTTGTTATTGACTTTTGAGAGATTTGTGATAGAATTAACGCGTTAATTGTTAACGCGTTAATTCTTTTTTGCGCATAAGCTTGGGAAAGGAGAAGACATGACAAAACGAATACCGTCAACGGAGATTGTGCAGACCTTCTGCGTAACCGACCGGGCGCACCGTGCCGCCGTGGAAAGCCAGCTTTCTACGCTCGGCATCCACCGAAGCCAGCATATGATGCTGATGTACCTGTATCACTGCGAGAGCACGCCGTCACAGGCGGAGATGGCCAAGGCGTTCGGGATCAGTCCCGCAGCAGTCACGGGGACGATTCAGAAGCTTGAGAAAGCCGGTTTTATAGAGCGGACCATGAAGAACGGCCGCGAGAAGGAGATTGCGGTTTCCGAGACCGGCCGCGCAATCGTTGAGCGCACGAAGAAGATCTTCGGCGATCTGGATGAGGCGATGTGCGCGGGAATTTCCGATGAGGAGCTGGAGTCCTTTATGGCGGTTCTTCTTCGGATGCAGGGCAACCTGCGGGCGCTGATCACAGCGGAATAAAAAGCAGTTTACCGGGTTCTCCCGGAAAGAAAGGAATACACAATTATGAAATGGTCGAAGTACATTAAGCCTTATCTGGCTTTCTTCATCCTCGGACCGCTTTGCATGATTGTGGAAGTAATCGGCGAAGTTATCATGCCGAAGCTTCTCGCAGTCGTGATCAACAACGCGAACCGGGGTGAATTGACGACCGGGACAAGCCTCGGAATCATGGGACTTATGATTCTGACGGCACTCGTTATGATGGCAGGAGGCATCGGCGGCGCATATTACGCATCGAAGGCCTCGGTCAGTTTCGCAGCGGATCTTCGTGAGGATCTGTACCGCAGAATCCAGCAGTATTCGTTCGCGAACATCGATAAGTTCTCTACCGGTTCTCTGGTAACCCGTCTCACCAACGACGTTACGCAGGTGCAGAACTTCATTGCAATGGTGCTTCGTATGGCGCTCCGCGCGCCGGGCATGATGATAGCGGCTCTGGTGATGGCAATTCTACTGAATCCGCCGCTTTCCGTCGTATTTGCCGTATCCATCCCGACCATGCTGGCAGCAGTCGGCGGCATTATCTTCACCGGCTTCCCGCGTTTCGGACGCGTGCAGAAGAAGGTGGACGATTTGAACTCCACGGTTCAGGAAAATGTGACGAACGTCCGCGTTGTCAAGAGCTTCGTCCGTGAGGATTTTGAGATTAAGAAATTCCGCGAAGCGAACGGAAATTTGAAGAAGGCCGGAATCTCCGCCGCAAAGGTTATGATTTTCATGTCTCCGGTCATGACGCTTTTCATGAACGGAACGATCATTGCCGTTATCCTGATCGGCGGACCGATGGTGCTTGACGGAAGAATGGAAATCGGTGACCTTTCCGCGTTCCTTACCTACGTAACGCAGATTCTTTCCTCGCTCGTTATGGTTACGTTCCTTCTGATGTTCAGCTCCCGTGCGCTTGCATCCGCAAAGCGTATCCGCGAGGTCATGGATGAGAAGCTTGACCTGACGGATGAAAATGCGAAACATAAAGACCTCACCGTTCAGAACGGCGAGATTACCTTTAAGAATGTTTCCTTCCGTTATTATAAGAACAGCGAAGAGAAAGTATTAAACAATATCAATCTGAATATCCCCGCCGGTTCGACGGTCGGCATCATCGGCTCCACGGGCTGCGGCAAGACGACGCTCGTTTCGATGATTCCGAGACTGTACGACTGCGACGAGGGTGAAGTGCTCGTTGACGGCGTAAATGTAAAGGATTATTCGTTATACAACCTGCGCGAAGGCGTTTCGATGGTTCTGCAGAAGAACACCCTCTTCTCCGGTACCGTTACCGAGAACCTGCAGTGGGGCGATGAGAATGCTTCCCCCGAAGAGATTAAGCGCATGGCCGAGTATGCGCAGGCCGACAAATTCGTTTCCTCTTTCAAGGACGGTTACGACACCTTAATCGAGCAGGGCGGAGCGAATGTGTCCGGCGGCCAGAAGCAGCGTCTCTGTATCGCGAGAGCGCTTCTTAAGAAGCCGAAGATCCTGATCCTCGATGACTCAACGAGCGCCGTGGATACGGCGACCGAGGCGCAGATAAGAAAAGCCTTCTCCGAGAAGGAAGCGCCGATCATCGGTGAGTCCGATCCGTATACGGAGAATCTCAGAAGGGCAACCAAGCTGATCATCGCGCAGCGAATCAGCTCCGTGCAGGATGCGGATACGATCATCGTTATGGACGACGGCGTGATCACGGGTATGGGTACGCATGACCAGCTGCTCCGCGACAATACGGAGTACCGTGAGATCTACGAGTCGCAGACGGGAAAGGGGGCGTGAGTTATGGCAAGATCACTTGAACAGCTGCAGCAGCAGTACAACAGCATTGCCAAGAAGAACGCCTTCAAACAGCGCCCGCAGGGCGGTCCAAGAGGCCGCGGAATGATGGGCGGCAAGCCGAAGAGCGCCAAGAAGACGATTGCCAGGCTTCTTACCTATATGCGCGGCTTCCGGCTCCGTTTTGCGCTTGTTCTTGTATGCATGCTTTTAACAACCGTGACGAGCCTTGTCGGCAGTTACTTTATGGCTCCGATCATCAATAAACTGACCGCCGCGGTCAACCCGAACTTTGCCCGCAACGGATCGTTCTTCGAAGGCGTTACGGACAACTGGGTAACCCGCCTCACGGAGACGTTCTTCCCGGGCGACGCGAAGGTTATGACCTACGTTTTGGTGGCACTGATCATGCTCGGACTGATCTACTGCGTCGGTGTCATCACGACCTACACGCAGGCCCGCCTGATGCTTTCCATCTCGCAGGGCATGATCGAGCGGATCCGTAACGATCTGTTCGCAAAGCTTCAGCGCCTGCCCGTACGGTTCTTCGATTCGCGGCAGACCGGCGAGATCATGTCCCGTTTCACGAACGATATCGACAACATAGATGTCATGATCAACAACTCCTTTACGCAGCTGGTTTCCGGCTTCGTTACATTGATCGGAACGTTCGTCTTCATGATCACGA
>JAEEGF010139285.1_pt1 | contig 13319 bp, 9 predicted proteins | sample 9134171 | NCBI WGS metagenome assembly JAEEGF01 (sample SAMN16246542, study PRJNA631951) | gut metagenome | biome: gut microbiome; feature: rumen; material: AP-attached | host: Bos | place: Iran: Karaj | collected 2018-10
AAGATTAATTTCCTAGACACACCAGGATATTTCGATTTTGTTGGAGAGGCTGAAGAAGCTGTTTCTGCAGCCGATGCAGCTATTATTGTCATTTCAGGTAAAAGCGGAATTGAGGTTGGTACAAAGAGAGCCTGGGAGATGTGCGACAAATTCAATCTTCCTAGAATGGTATTTGTAACTGACATGGATATAGATGATGCCAGCTATAGAGAAATAGTTGAGGAGCTCCAAAGCCTTTATGGTAAAAAGATTGCTCCTTTCCATCTTCCAATTAGAGAAAATGGCGAATTTGTTGGCTATGTAAATGTTATTCAGGAGATGGGTAAGCGCTGGAAGGCTGATGGCACTGTAGAGCATAGTGATGTGCCAGACTACAATCAGGAATACTTAGAGAAATATCGTGAAGCTCTTATGGAGTCTGTTGCTGAGACATCAGAAGAGTTTATGGATAGATATTTTGGTGGCGAGGAGTTCTCTGAGGATGAAATCAGACAGGCGCTTCGTGTAAATGTGGCTTCTGGTGATATTGTCCCTGTTATGATGGGTTCTAATCTGACTAATAGAGGTCAGTATACAATGCTTACTGATGTGGTCAAGTATTTACCATCACCAGCTGATTGTGTTATCACAGGAATTAACGCAAATACTAATGAGGTTTATGAGGCAAATTATGACTTCTCTAAGCCTAAGTCAGCTTATGTATTCAAGACAATTGTTGACCCATTTGTAGGTAAATATTCTCTTATAAAAGTTAATTCAGGCGTATTAAAGACAGATGATTTGCTTTATAACAAGCACAAGGAATCTGAGGAGAAAATTGGTAAGCTTTATATTTTAACAGGCAGCAAGCCAGAGGAAGTACCTGAGGTACATGCAGGTGATATTTGTGCTCTTTCTAAGCTACAGAAAGTTGCTACTACAGATTCACTTTCTACTAAGGCTAATCCTATTCTTTACATTAGAACACCTCTTTCAGTTCCTTATACATATAAGAGATATAAGGCAAAGAACAAGGGTGATGAGGATAAAATCGCTCAGGCTATGGCAAAGCTTTGCGCTGAGGATTTGACTATTAAAGCTGTTAATGACGGTGAAAATAGCCAGTCACTTATCTATGGTATTGGCGATAGACATATTGATATGCTTGTTCAAAAGCTCAACGAAAAATATAAAGTAGATATTGAGCTTAGCCAGCCAAAGATTGCATTTAAAGAGACAATCCGTGGAAAGGCCGATGTTGAGTACAAATATAAGAAGCAGACAGGTGGCCATGGACAGTATGGCCATGTAAAGATGACATTTGAGCCATCTGGAAATATGGAAGAGCATTATAATTTTACAGAGTCAGTTGTTGGTGGTGCTGTTCCTAAGAATTATTTCCCAGCTGTTGAAAAGGGATTGCAGGAAGCAGTTCTTGCAGGGCCACTTGCAGCATATCCTGTTGTTGGTATTCACGCTAATCTTTATGATGGAAGCTATCACCCAGTTGATTCTTCCGAGATGGCATTTAAAGTTGCGGCCAAGGGTGCGTTCAAGGATGGTATTATGAAGGCCAATCCAATTCTTCTTGAGCCTATTGAGACACTGAAAGTTGTTGTACCTGATACATACACTGGTGATGTAATGGGTGACTTAAACAAGAGACGTGGTCGTGTACTTGGTATGAATCCTACAGAGACCGGCGGCAAGACAGAAGTTCTGGCCGAGGTTCCTATGGCAGAGCTTTATGGATATGACACACAGCTTCGTTCTATGACTGGTGGATACGGAACATTCTCTTATGAGTTAGCTAGATATGAGCAGGTTCCATCAGATGTTCAGGCTAAGGAGGTTGAGAGAAGGGCTAATAAGCTTAAGGATGTAGAAGAGGAGTAATTAGAATTTAAATGTTTGGGGCTACCGATTGGTAGCCCTTTTTTAGCTTAAGTCTTGACAATTACTACACTAAGTATTAACATACTACCTATAATATGTGCTTAAATAAATTGGAGAAAAATGTTAGTGCAAAAGGAGAATTGTTATGAAAAAAGGTATTATGCTTTCGCTTGCTATGGCAACGGTGTTTACAGTGGGGATTTCGACTGTATCTAAGGCTGCATCTGATGTTGTACTTGACTATGAAGATATTGATTTATCGATAACTATTAGTGACAAATACAATTATATCTATGATGCAGATAATAGTTATGGAGATGATATTTCCGAATATGGAATCAATCCAGATACCATTGTTAAGACTATTAAGTCTACACCAGGTGCATATTTTGAAGCTTTATATGTAGATGAAGATAATTATTTTAGAGAATCATACATGAATTATCTTGAAGGCGAGGATGAAATTGGTCACTTAAAGGATTATTCAAAAGAGGAAGTTGCTGAATTTGGAGAACAACTCAGTAAAGAAATGGAAAATTGGGTTGGAAAAGATGGTATTAAAAGCTTTGAATACAAGGATATCTTCTACACAGAAGGTGGTATACCATATTTTCAGTTTATAATGACAGGAACTAATGCAGATGGTGATTTTACCTCTGGATGTCTATGTACTATAGCTAATAATAACAATTATTATTTCTATACTCGTTCTTATGCGCCTTCTGTAGATGCGGCTTCATTAATAGAAGATTCACGGGAATTGGTCGAGGGCGTTGAATTTTACTTTGATAAGACAATAAAATCAGATGCCCATATTTCAGGAGGAATAGATTGGAAGAAGGTAGGATCTAAATCAGCTTATGGAGCTGTTTTTGGTGCTGTGATAGGCGCTTCTATTTCTGCCATTAATAAGAAAAATAAGAAAAAGAAAGAAAAAGTAAGTGAATAATTATTATTTTTCATAAATAATTAAAGGCTGTGATGAGTTTCCATTGCAAAACATCACAGCTTTTATTATAATTTCGTTTAGTTGTGGTAATGGGGCGAAATTTATTTTAATACATTACCATGGTGTTACATAATTTCGAGGTGAGAAAATGAAACATAATTTTAAAGCAATTGAGAAAAAATGGCAGGCAGCCTGGGAAAAGGACGACATTTTCCGAGCTGTTGATGGTTCTGATAAGCCAAAATTCTACGGTCTTGTAGAGTTTCCATATCCATCAGGCGCTGGTATGCACGTTGGTCATATCAAGGCATATTCTTCAGTAGAAGTAGTTTCAAGAAAGCGTCGTATGCAGGGATACAATGTATTATTCCCTATCGGATTTGATGCATACGGTCTTCCTACAGAGAATTACGCTGTTAAGACTAATACACATCCTAGAAAAATCACAGATGACAATATTAAAAAGTTCACAACACAGCTTAAGAGCGTAGGTTTTTCTTTTGATTATAGTCGTACAATCGACACAACTCAGGAGGATTACTACAAGTGGACACAGTGGATTTTCCTTAAGATGTTTGAGAAGGGACTTGTTTTCAGAGACAAGACTCTTGTAAATTATTGTCCACATTGTAAGGTAGTCCTTTCAAATGAGGATTCACAGGGTGGTAAGTGCGATATCTGCCACAGTGATGTTATTCAAAAAGAAAAGGACGTTTGGTACCTTCGTATTACTGAGTATGCTGATAAGCTTCTTCAGGGCCTTGATGAGGTGGATTTCCCTGAGAATATTAAGCAGCAGCAGGTTAACTGGATTGGTAAATCTAAGGGTGCTTTCGTTAATTTCACACTCGAAGGAATAGAGGATAAGCTTGAAATTTATACTACAAGACCAGATACACTTTGTGGTGTAACTTTCATGGTTATCGCTCCTGAGCATCCATACATTGATAAGTATGCTGACAAGATTTCTAACATGGATGCAATCATGGAATATAGAGCTGAGTGTCAGAAGAAGTCTGAGTTCGAGCGTACACAGCTTGTTTCTAAGGACAAGACCGGTGTTAGAGTTGAGGGATTTGATGCTATCAACCCAATCACTGGCAAGAAGATTCCTGTATTTATCTCTGATTACGTAATGATGGGTTATGGTACAGGTGCTATTATGGCGGTTCCTGCTCACGATCAACGTGACTGGGATTTCGCTACAAAGTTTGGCATTGATATTATCCCTGTAATTGAGGGTGGAGATGTTACAAAAGAAGCCTATACAGGCGAGGGTAACATGATTAATTCAGAGTTCCTTAATGGTCTTAACAACAAAAAGGACTCTATCGATAGAATGATTCAGGAATTGGAGAAGCTTGGTTGTGGTAAGGCTGGTGTTCAGTTCAAGATGAAGGATTGGGCATTTAACAGACAGCGTTACTGGGGTGAGCCTATTCCAATTGTACATTGTCCTACATGTGGTGATGTTGCAGTTCCTTATGATCAGCTTCCACTTAAGCTTCCTGTACTTGAGAAGTTTGAGCCAGGTACTGATGGAGAGTCACCACTTGCTAAGGTAGACAGCTTCGTTAATTGCAAGTGCCCTAAGTGTGGCGGCGATGCTAAGCGCGAGACAGATACTATGCCTCAGTGGGCTGGTTCTTCTTGGTACTTCCTTCGCTACATTGATCCACACAATGACAAAGAGTTTGCATCAATGGACAAGCTCAAGTACTGGATGCCAGTTGATTGGTACAATGGTGGTATGGAGCACGTTACACGTCACTTGATTTACTCACGTTTCTGGCATCATTTCCTCTATGACCTTGGTGTAGTTAACACTCCAGAGCCATACAAGAAGAGAAGTGCCCAGGGTATGATTCTTGGTGAGGATGGACAGAAGATGTCAAAGTCTCGTGGTAATGTTATTGATCCACTTGATATTGTAGATGCTTATGGTGCAGATACACTTCGTACATACGTATTATTCATGGGGGACTATGGCGCAGCTGCTCCTTGGTCAGATGCTTCTGTTCGTGGATGTAAGAGATTTCTTGAGAGATTTGCAGGTCTTACAGATATTGTTACTGATGAGCCTAACAGCGAGTCAATCGAGACTGGTGTTCACAAGACAATTAAGAAGGTATCTGAGGATATCGAGGCTATGAAGTACAACACAGCTATCGCAGCTATGATGGGACTTCTTAACGATATCGTTGCAGAGGGACATATTACAAAAGAGAATCTTATCTTACTTGTAAAGATTCTTTGCCCATTTGCTCCACATCTTTGTGAGGAGATGTACGCAGAGCTCGGAGGTGAGGGATATTGCTCACTTGCTCAGTGGCCAGAATTTGATCCTAACAAGATTGTAGAGTCTACAATTGAGATAGCTGTTCAGGTCAATGGCAAGCTCAAGGCTACAATCAAAATCCCTAACGGATGTGAAAAGGATGAGGCTCTTTCTATTGCTAAGGCAGACGAGGCAGTTGCAAAGGCTCTTGAAGGCAAGAACCTTGTTAAAGAAATCTATGTACCAAACAAGATTGTTAACTTAGTTGTTAAATAATCTTTAAGATCACAATTATGAATTAGGTTACTATTGTTTTAAGTGAGGGGGCTTTAATTAACAATTTAATATAGCTTTCTATGAAATGTTTTTGTTTCAGAATGAAGTTATATTAATTGTTAATGAAAGAGCCCCCGTACTATAAGGAGAAATATTTATGAGCAAAATTCAAATGACAACCCCACTTGTAGAGATGGACGGAGATGAGATGACCCGAATTCTCTGGCAGATGATTAAGGATGAGCTTTTGCTTCCTTTCATTGATTTAAAGACAGAGTATTATGATCTTGGTCTCGAGCACAGAAATGAGACAGATGATAAGGTTACAGTGGAGTCTGCAGAGGCTACAAAGAAATACGGTGTTGCTGTAAAGTGTGCAACTATCACACCTAACGCTGCACGTATGACTGAGTATAATCTTAAAGAGATGTGGAAGAGCCCAAATGGTACAATCAGAGCTATTCTTGATGGTACTGTATTTAGAGCTCCAATCGTTGTAAAGGGAATTGATCCAAATGTTAAGTCATGGAAGAAGCCTATTACAATTGCTCGTCATGCATACGGCGATGTTTACAAGAACACTGAGATGGTAATCCCTGCAGCTGGTAAGGTTGAGCTTGTTTACACAACTGAGGATGGCAAGGAAGAGCGTGCTTTAGTTCATACATTCAATGGTCCTGGTGTTGTTCAGGGTCAGCACAATATCAATGATTCAATTGAGAGTTTTGCTCATAGCTGTTTTAAATTTGCTTTAGATACAAAGCAGGATTTATGGTTTGCTACAAAGGATACAATTTCAAAGAAGTATGACCATACATTCAAGGATATATTCCAGGAAATCTTTGATAAGGAGTACAAGGATGCATTTGATAAGGCTGGTATCGAGTATTTCTATACACTTATCGATGATGCTGTAGCACGTGTTATGAAGTCAGAGGGTGGATTTATCTGGGCATGCAAGAATTACGATGGTGATGTTATGTCTGATATGATTTCATCTGCATTTGGTTCACTTGCTATGATGACTTCAGTACTTGTCAGCCCTGCTGGTTACTACGAGTATGAGGCTGCTCACGGTACAGTTCAGCGTCATTACTACAAGCACCTCAAGGGTGAGGAGACATCTACAAACTCAGTAGCTACAATTTTTGCTTGGACAGGTGCTCTTAGAAAGCGTGGTGAGCTTGATAATATTCCAGAGCTTGCTCAGTTTGCTGATAAGCTTGAGAAGGCTTGCGTTAAGACAATCGAGGATGGAAAGATGACTAAGGATTTAGCTCTTATTACATCTATAGAGAATCCTACAGTACTTAATTCTCGCGATTTTATCATTGAAATTCGTAAGACTCTCGAAGCAATGTAATAATTGTCAGACAACTATATATAGTGGTTACGTCTATTGACACATACAATATAGTCTCTTATAATGGTTTCATGCTGATATGGTATGAAACCATTTTTATTTCTAAATGAGCCTGTAGGCATCAAGCTCTTAGAATTCTCAAGCGAGACGTGTTGTCGAGCGGAGAATTACTAAGGCTTGTGGACGTAACAGGCGGGTTAGAGGGAGAAAAGACTTGGAGATGAATGTTAAGCTTCAGGTATTTGAGGGGCCATTAGACTTGCTTCTTCACCTGATTGATAAGAATAAAGTTGATATTTACGATATTCCAATTGTTGAGATTACTGATCAATATATGGAATATGTTCGAGCTATGGATAATAGTGACTTGGATATTATGTCTGAGTTCCTGCTTATGGCTACCACACTTCTTGATATTAAGAGTCGTATGCTTCTTCCTAGAGAGGAAAAGGAAGAGGACGGCGAAGAGGCTGAGGATCCACGTGCAGAGCTTGTTCAGCAGTTACTTGAGTACAAAATGTACAAGACTATATCTTATCAGCTTAGAGATAGACAGATGGATGCCAGCCTTGTATTTTACAAGGAGCCTACCATCCCTGATGAGGTTTTAAAGTACGAGCAGCCAGTTGACTTAGAAGAGCTTATGTCTGACCTTACTTTGAACAAGCTTAATGATATTTTTAACCAGGTTCTTAAGCGTCAGGATAATAGACGAGATCCAATCCGTTCTACATTTGGTAAGATTAAAAAGGAAGAGGTTTCATTGGAACAGAAGATGGAGTGGACTATCGCTTTTGCTAAGGCTCACAATACTTTTAGTTTCAGAAACTTATTAGAAGCTGCTCATTCTAAGACAGAGGTTATTGTTACATTCCTTTGTATCTTGGAAATGATGAAGGCTGGACAGATTAATATTACTCAAGAAGATACATTTACTGATATTGTTATTGAGAGTAAGATTGCTGCTTAAAATGCATGTTTTTGTAAGACAAAGAATATGCTCAAGAAGTGCCATTGTCGGAGGCAGTTTTTAGATGGCATTTTTTCCTTATTGAATTTGGAGGGAATATGGATATTAAAGAAATAGAGAATATAGTTGAAGGCATTCTTTTTGCTATGGGTGGCACAGTTGAGCCATCTAAGATTGCTAAGGCTCTTGAAATAGAAGATAAGCAAGTTGTTGAGGCTATCGAGTCTCTTAAGAAATCATACGAGGACAATAATAGAGGTATTACAATTAACGAGATAGATGGTGCATATCAGATGTGCACTAGCCCTGATATTTATGAGTATCTTATTAGGATTGCTAAGCAGCCTAAAAAATACGTACTTACGGATGTGCTTTTGGAGACACTTTCAATCATTGCATACAAGCAGCCTATCACTAAATCAGAGATTGAAAAAATCCGTGGAGTTTCCTGCGATTTTGCGGTTTCAAAGCTTGTTGAGTTTGGCTTATGTACAGAGCTTGGCCGTCTTGATGCCCCTGGTAGACCTATGCTTTTCGGTACTACAGAGGAGTTTTTACGCTCATTTGGTGTTAGTTCAATTGATGAACTTCCAGAGCTTTCTCAGACTCAGATTGAGGAGTTCAAAATGGAGGCCGAAAATGAGGCTAATAATGTAGAGGTTACAATATAATTTTTATACAAAAAACCACCCAAATTTTGGGCGGTTTTTTTATGACAATTTTTTAACGCAATTTCGTTGAAAAGGGCTTAAATAAAGGGTATCATTATACTTGCGAGAAATTTGAAATATTTATATAAATGGAGGTATGAGATGGGTAATGATTTAAATCAGGCTCAGGCTAGAATTAACGCATTGCTTGATGACAACAGCTTTGTTGAGCTTCAGTCATTAGTAGTTGCTCGCAACACAGATTTTAACCTTGATGCAAAGAAAGAACCATCAGACGGAGTAATTATTGGTCATGGTCTCGTGGATGGCACATTAGTGTTCGTTTTCAGCCAGAACGCCGAGGTATTGGGCGGTACTATTGGTGAGATGCATGCGAAGAAGATTCTGTCGCTTTATGACATGGCACTTAAAGTTGGTGCTCCTGTCATTGGATTTATTGATTGCGGTGGAGTTCGTTTACAAGAGTCATTTGATGCTCTTGAGTCTCTAGGTGCAGTTATCGAGAGAGCAGCAGATGTTAAGGGCGTTATTCCTCAGCTTATTTGTGTGGCTGGTCAGTGCGGCGGTGGACTTTCAGTTCTTCCAGCAATTGCTGATTTCACATTTATGGTGGATGGCGCTTCATTGTTTGTTAATTCACCTGATACTATTACAGGTAATGATAAGGATACATCATCTGCAAAGTTCCAGTTCGAAGAGGCTGGTACAGTTGATATGTATGGCTCACTTGAAGAAGTTGTTGCTTCAATGCGCCAGGTTATCTCTATGATTCCTAATGATATCGTAGAGGCTACAGATGATCTTAATCGTGCTTCAGAAGGCCTTGATTCTAAGGTATCTGATGCAGCTGCAATTGCTACTGAGATTGCAGATAATAGAGAGTTTATCGAGCTTAAAGCTGGATATGCTAAGGAGATGGTTACTGGCCTTATCAAGCTTGATGGCGTTACCATCGGTGTAGTAGGAAATAGAGAAGTTGATGGAGAAGCATATCTTTCAGCTATCGGTTGCGAGAAGGCTGCTGATTTTGTTGAGCTTTGCGATATGTATGAGATTCCTGTTCTTTCTATTACAAATGTTGCAGCATTCAAGTCTTGCACATGCCAGGAGAAGCGTCTTCCACGCGCTCTTGCTCAGATGTCACAGAGATTTGTTGATGCTAGCATTCCTAAGATCAATCTTATTACAAAACAGGCATACGGAAGTGCTTATGTTCTCATGAACTCTAAGTCACTTGGTGCTGATTTAGTATATGCTTTTGAAAATGCTTCAGTTGGTGCAATGGAAGCTTCTAAGGCTGCTAGAATTCTTTCTGACAATGGTACAGATGCTGCTGCAATCGAAAAAGATTACGCACAGCTTCAGGATAGCGCTCTTACAGCTGCTGCCCATGGCCATATCGATAGAATTGTTTCTACTGCAGATGCTAGAAAGTACATCATTGCAGGATTTGAGATGTTTTTTTAAGAGCAGGAAGGTGATTTTATGAAGAAAAAAATATCATTACTTTTATGCACCTTAGCACTTGCTCTTGGTATGACAGCTTGTGGAGAGCTTAAGAGTTCAGATAAGCTTGCAGGACGTACAGTGTCTTCTTATCGTGAAGAAGTTACTGAGTACATGAATGTATTCGGTGATACTTTAGCTGGCGATCGTACTTATCTTAAGGACGATATTTCGCAAGAGCTTCAGACATACTACGGCGTTACTCTTGAGGATGCTGCTGCATCATTTGGAATGTCTGTTGATGAGTTGCTTGATTCTCAGTTTAAACCTGAAGATTACTTAGCTACTAAGTTTGATTTAGATGTTAATGATGAGGAATCCCTAGTCACAAATCTTTACAAGGATTTCCAAGAATGCGCTAAAGATGCTGGTGATTATAAAGGCATAAAAGATTACAGTGTTGAAAAGGCTGGTAAGACTATTACTTCAACAGTTATAGGTGACTTTTCAAAGAGAGATTTAAAGATGACATTTGTATATTCGACTCTTGATTCATCTGTTCCAACAGCTATGAATGTAGAGCCTGTATATACACTTGGCGAGATTATGAAGAAGGCAGCACTCAATACAGTTATGGGTATCTTAATTGTATTTGCAATGTTAGTTGTTATGTCTGCTGTCATTAAGGGATTTGAAATTATTCCAAAGATTGAGAAGAAGCTTAAGGAGAGCAAAGAGACAACAGGGGATGTTAGACCTGTTGCAGCTGCAGTTCCAGTTTCTTCATCAAATAATGAAACAGATGATTTACAGCTTGTGGCTGTTATCGCTGCAGCAATTGCTGCTAGCACAGGAGCTTCTACAGATTCGTTTGTAGTACGTTCAATTAAGAAAAGATAATCAACATTAGGAGGAAATTTCCATGAAAAATTATACTATCACTGTTAATGGAACAGTTTATGATGTAACTGTAGAAGATAAGGGAGGCTCTGGTGTATCACCAGTTACTCCAGTTGCTGCTCCTAAGGCAGCTGCAGCTCCTGTAAGCTCAGGCGCTGCTGGTAGCGTTAAAATCGAAGCAGGTGCTGCTGGTAAGGTTGTTAAGATTGCAGCCGCTGCTGGTGCTTCTGTAAAGAAGGGTGATCCTGTTGTAGTTCTTGAAGTTATGAAGATGGAGACACCTGTTGTTGCACCTCAGGATGGTACTGTTGCATCTATCAATTGCAACGAAGGTCAGCAGGTTGATGCTGGCGCATTACTTGCAACTATGAACTAATAGGAGGATTTAACATGAGTTACGTTGGAGAGACATTGTTGAACCTAGCTCATCAGACTGCTTTTTTCAATCTGACCTGGGGTAACTTTGTCATGATAGCGGTTGCTTGTTTCTTCCTATTCCTTGCAATTAAAAAGGGGTATGAGCCACTTTTACTTTTGCCTATCGCATTTGGTATGTTGCTTGTAAATATTTACCCTGATATTATTGCATCGCCTGAAGAAACCTCTAATGGAGTAGGCGGCTTGCTTTATTATTTCTATACTCTTGATGAGTATTCAATTCTTCCATCACTTATTTTCATGGGTGTTGGTGCTATGACAGACTTCGGTCCACTTATTGCTAACCCAATCAGCTTTTGGCTTGGCGCGGCTGCACAGATTGGTATTTTCACAGCTTATCTGCTTGCAATCCTTTTAGGATTTTCAGATCAGGCTGCTGCTGCAGTTTCAATTATAGGTGGCGCTGATGGTCCTACATCTATCTTCTTAGCAGGTAAGTTAGGACAGTCTGCTTTAATGGGACCTATTGCGGTTGCGGCATATTCTTATATGTCATTGGTTCCAATTATTCAGCCTCCAATCATGAAGGCACTTACTACAAAGGAAGAGCGTGCTATTAAGATGGCTCAGCTTCGTCCAGTTTCTAAGCTTGAGAAGATTCTCTTCCCAATCGTAGTTACAATTATCGTATGTTTAATTTTACCTACAACAGCTCCACTTGTTGGTATGCTTATGTTAGGTAACTTATTTAAGGAGTCAGGTGTTGTTAATCAGCTTACTGAGACTGCATCAAATGCACTTATGTACATAGTAGTTATCTTACTTGGTACATCAGTTGGTGCTTCAACATCTGCGGAGGCATTCATCAATATAGCTACTCTTAAGATCGTAGCTCTTGGTCTTGTTGCTTTCATTTTCGGTACAGCAGCCGGAGTTTTATTTGGTAAGCTTCTTTGCCATGTTACTGGCGGAAAGATTAATCCACTTATCGGTTCTGCTGGTGTATCAGCTGTTCCTATGGCAGCACGTGTTTCTCAAAAGGTTGGTGCAGAAGAGGATCCTACAAACTTCCTTCTCATGCACGCTATGGGACCTAACGTTGCTGGTGTAATTGGTACAGCAGTTGCAGCCGGTGTATTTATGGCTATTTTCGGAGTTTAGGAGGGTAAAATAAATGGCAGATATTAGTCCAAAGCCAGTAAAAATTACTGAGACAATACTTAGAGATGCACATCAGTCTCTTATTGCAACCAGAATGCCTACCTCTATGATGCTTCCAATCGTTGACAAGATGGATAAGGTTGGATACAACGCAGTAGAGTGCTGGGGCGGTGCTACATTCGATGCTTCACTTCGTTTCCTCAAGGAAGATCCATGGGAGAGACTTAGAAAGCTTCGTGATGGCTTCAAGAATACAAAGCTTCAGATGCTTTTCAGAGGCCAGAATATTTTAGGATACAGCCAGTATCCAGATGACGTTGTAGAGTACTTCGTTCAGAAGTCAATTGCTAATGGTATTGATATCATTCGTATTTTTGACTGCTTAAACGATATTAGAAACCTTGAGACAGCTGTTAAGGCTACAAATAAAGAAAAGGGTCACGCTCAGGTTGCTCTTTCTTATACTCTTGGTGAGGCTTATACACTTGATTACTGGAAGGATATTGCAAAGCGTATCGAGGATATGGGCGCAGATTCTATCTGTATCAAGGATATGGCAGGTCTTCTTGTTCCTGCTAAGGCATATGAGCTTGTTACAGCTCTTAAGGAGTCAACAAAGCTTCCTATCGAGATGCATACTCACTACACATCTGGTGTTGCTTCAATGACATACCTTAAGGCAGTTGAAGCTGGTGCAGACATCATTGACTGTGCTATGTCACCATTTGCTCTTGGTACATCTCAGCCAGCTACAGAAGTTATGGCTGCAGCTTTTGAGGGCACACCATACGATACAGGATTTGATCAGGAACTTCTTTCTGAAATTGCTGATTACTTTAGACCATATAGAGAAGAGTGTATCGAGAACGGTCTTCTTTCTACAAAGGTACTTGGTGTTAACATCAATACACTTCGTTATCAGGTTCCAGGCGGTATGCTTTCAAACCTTATCAGCCAGTTAAAGGAGCAGGGTAAGGAAGATAAGCTTCGTGAGGTTCTTGAGGAAGTACCACGTGTACGTAAGGATCTTGGTGAGCCACCACTTGTTACAC
>JAEEGF011702742.1_pt1 | contig 13319 bp, 12 predicted proteins | sample 9134171 | NCBI WGS metagenome assembly JAEEGF01 (sample SAMN16246542, study PRJNA631951) | gut metagenome | biome: gut microbiome; feature: rumen; material: AP-attached | host: Bos | place: Iran: Karaj | collected 2018-10
TTGCTATACCTTAATTTATATATAGACGAACTTCCTCGGATTTTGTTAGTGTTTCAATAAATTAAGCTTCTGTTTGGGAGCAAGTGCATTGTTTACTTTTTCCGTATATTCTTTCAAGGTGAGTGATGCCGAGAGGGGCAGGTTACGACTGGAGTTGCCAATACGGAACGTATAGTTACCAGCCTCTATGAGCCACTGAGAACCTACCTCGTCGAAGCTGGCAAGGTCGCGAACGGGAATAGTCATGGTCAGTGTCTGACTCTCGCCAGGTTGCAACTCACGTGTCTTGGCAAAGGCTTTCAGTTCCTGAGCGGGCTTTTCGAGTTTGCCTTTGGGAGCTTGTACATAGACTTGAGCCACCTCCTTACCACTGATAGCGCCAGTGTTCTTAACGGTGATGCTTACCTCAACAGCGTCCTTACCCTTGGCCTTAACCACAGGTTTCGAGAATTCAAAGGTCGTATAGCTCAGACCAAATCCGAAGGGATAGGCCACCTCACGATTGAAGGTGTCGAAGAAACGATAACCCACATAGATGTCCTCGTCGTGATTGGTATAGTCGTAGCCTGCAACTTGACCAGTGTATCCTCTTGTCACCTCGTAGGTATAGAAGTCCATCGTGCCAGGATAACTCTTTGTAGAAGGATGGTCCGTAGCAGCAAGAGGCCAAGTCATGGTGAGTTTACCAGAAGGATTCACCTTACCCGTCAGCAGGTCGGCAACAGAATTGCCACCTTCCATACCTGGTTGCCAAGCACAGAGGATAGCATCAGGATAGCCGCTCCATGAGGCTGTCTCAATGACAGAACCTGAGTTGATGATAACCACTACGGGCTTGCCTGCCTGGTGGAAAGCATTGCAGACGTCCTTAATCAGAGCCTGTTCTTCAGGAACGAGGTTGAACTCTGTAGCGATATCGCGGTCGATACCCTCACCAGCCTGACGACCAATGGTGATAATAGCAGCGTCGGCACTTGCTACTTCCTTGTCGATAGCAATAGGGGAAATACCAATCTCAGGATACTTCTGCTGACCCATCATTTCCGTCTGGAACCACTTTGCAGGATGGCGCTCTGCCTGGAATTTTACTCGTGCATAGTCAATATACTTACGATAGATGTCAGTAAGCGTTTCAGAAGATTTGATACCAGCATTCTTCAAACCAGTAAGCATATCAACCACGTATGGCGGGTGAACGCATCCTGAACCTGTACCACCGCTGAGGAAGTCGTAAGAGTTCTCGCCAAAGAGGGCTACCGTCTTTATCTTACCATCTTTCCAAGGCAGGGCACCATTATTCTTCAGCAGCACGATACCCTCGGCAGCACTCTGACGGGTGATGGCAGCATGAGCTTCAAAGTCGGGCTTGTTGGTATAGGGATAATTGTTGAAGCTGGGCGTCTTAACGATATACTCCAACATACGACGCACATTGCGGTCAACGTCCTCCATGCTGAGTTTGCCACTCTTCACGCCTTCGATAATCTCCTGAACCTGAGCGGGCTGGCCTGGTTCCATCAGGTCGTTGCCAGCATGAACCTCATTGATAGTGGGCAGTCCATTGCGGATACCAATCCAGTCGGTCATCACGATACCCTTATAGCCCCAATCCTCACGCAGGATCTTCGTCAGCAGGTCGTGATTACCCATCGAGAACTCACCATTCACCTTATTATAACTGGCCATAATCGTCCAAGGGTTACTCTCGCGAACAGCAATCTCAAAACCACGCAGATACAATTCACGGGCTGCACGCTGACTCACTCGCTCATCGACAGCTGTACGATCTGTTTCCTGTGAATTTACGGCAAAGTGCTTGGCACTCACACCAGCACCCTGACTCTGCACGCCCTTGATATAGGCGGCAGCAATCTTTCCCGTTACCAACGGATCCTCGCTGTAGTACTCGAAGTTACGACCACACAGCGGATTGCGGTGCAGGTTCATGCCTGGACCAAGAATCACGTCACAGCGATACTCCTTGGTCTCATTGCCGATAGCCTCACCAACCTTGCTGACCAATTCTGTATTCCACGTCGAAGCCAGACACGAACCAATGGGGAAGGCTGTAGCATAGTACGTTTGTGTCGTACCCTCACGAGTGGGGTCGATACGCACTCCGGCAGGACCGTCGGTGAGTACCGTTGCAGGAATTCCCAGACGTTCAATACGGGGTGTTGTTCCAGCGGCACCAGCCACCAGATCAGCCTCACCGCCTACGACGGCTCCTGCCCCAAAGAAATTGTTAGCACCGCCAACCAATAGTTTGGCCTTTTCTTCAATCGTCATAGCCTTCAATACCTCGCCGATATTGTCGGCACGTAGTTTTGTTTGTGCACTCATTGTTGATGCCATTAAAAGGAGCAGAACTCCTGTAATCATTACTCTTTTCATATTGTTATTGGTTTAAATATTCTCAATTCTTAAAATACACCTTCAGCTGCTCGGCATAGTCAGCCAACTGACGCGTGTCGATGTTGCCATAGCGTTGCCAAATCTGCTGGCAAGGCAGCAACAGCGGATGGAATGTCACATCGCGACGGCGCAGATAAGGATCACAGTGTTGGAACACGTCCAATATCTCTACCACCAGTTTAGCAGGAATGCGTAGCAAACGAGCCAATTCCTGCACTTCAGGGGTCTCAGCAACCATCGTGATAGGTGTCAGACGGAAATAGAGGTCGAGTATCACCACCAGCATGATGGGCGTCACACGTTCGTCCTCACTGAGGGGACGGAAGTCGCGCTCAAAGGTCTCCTGAACGTCGACACCCTCAAAGAAATCGCCTCCAGAATTGAATCCTATCATCTGGCGCAACAGTTGGACAGCACGGCTCAGACGACGCGGATTCTGACCATATTCTTTCCAGATGCGTTCTATGCGAGGAGTACGCAGGCGGCCTATGTCGCCTAACTTGTCGTGAAGCACTTCCGGATGGATGTGCAGTTCCAGACTGAGGTTCACCATTTCGCGGTCATAGATTGGCTTCATACCCGTCGGTTTGCGCAGGTATTGTTGCATCAGCAACAGCCAATAGTCGTCTTGCCAAGGTTGTTTTGTTGCCATATTCTGACTTTTTTTGGTTTTTATTTTGCAAATATACGAATTATTTTTTAATTTTGCACACAAATTGAAAGAACTTATGAGAAAAATCTTGCTGAGCTTGGTCTTGACGGTGATAGTTATAGGCCTTGCGGCACAGAATATTCGCGAAGAAATTCGCGACAACATTCGTTGCTCAGCCGGCAACTATTTGGCTTACCCAGGACCTACGCAGTTGAAACTGACGCCTGCTCCTGAGGGTAAGCATCCTTTCTATATCAGTCACTACGGACGTCACGGTTCACGCTATCTTATTGGGGTCAATGATTACGAGGCTCCCTACGAGACGATGGCTGAGGCTGACAGTCTGGGTAAACTGACTCCATTAGGCAAGGACGTACTGCAAAGGCTGGACATCATCCGCAAGGATGCTCGCGACCGTTATGGCGAACTGACGCGTCTGGGTGCTCTGCAACACCAGCAGATTATGCGACGTATGGTGGATCGGTTTCCTGAGGTCTTTGCCGACGGGGTGGATGTTGATGCCCGTAGTACGATGGTGCTTCGTGTATTCCTGTCAATGGAGAACGCCATGATGCAGCTTTCCCGCATGTGTCCCAAGGTGTTTATCCATCATAACGCCACACAGCGCGACATGTACTACCTGTGCCAGTCTGATCCTCGTTTGGAGGCTATGAGAAATGATTCGGCCACACAGGCACTTCTCAACGACTTTAACCAGCGTTACGACACCAGCAGCCGACTGATGCAGTCGCTGTTCAACGATACGGCATATGTCCGTCAGCACATTGATGCAGGCAAACTAGACCATTATCTCTTCGAACTTGCCAGCAGCCTGCAAAGCACCAGCCTCACCCTGCAGATGACGCTTTACGACCTGTTTACCGACGACGAGTTGTATAACCATTGGAAGAAGAGCAATGCTTGGTGGTATGTCAATTGTGGCTTCTGCCCGACGAGTGGTGGCGAGCAGCCCTATAGTCAGCGGAACCTGTTGCGGAAAATCATCAACGACGCTGACAGTTGCATCCAGCTGAAACAGCCTGGCGCCCATTTGCGCTATGGTCACGATACGATGCTGTTGCCATTGGTGTGCCTGTTGGAAATTGATAATTACGAATTAGCCACCAACGACCTTGAATCGCTCGACCGCAAAGGCTGGGTCAACTACAAGGTCATTCCGATGGCGGGCAACCTCCAGATGATCTTCTATCGCAGCAGTCCTGACGATACAGACGTGGTGATCAAGGTACTGCTCAACGAAAAAGAGGTCCACTTGCCGCTGAAGAGCTTCGACGGGCCCTACTACCGCTGGAACGATTTCCGCAAGTACTATCTGAACAAACTTGATGCGTATGACAAATAAAAGAGGTCAAAGGTGGATTTCCGTCCTCGCGGTAGTGCTCCTGACGCTTTCGGCGTGGGGACAGGTAAACAAGTCAGAGGGAAAGGCGTTGTCGGCTTTCGAAAAGATTCGCCAGAACCGTAATTTCTCGGCCAGCAACTACTGCATCTATCCTGACAGCACACTGCCTGCGCTGACTCCTGCGCCACAAGGTAAGAAGCCCTTCTATATCAGCCATTACGGCCGTCACGGTTCGCGCTATCTCAGCAATCGCAAGGGCTACGACATTCCGTATCGGATGCTTTGCAAGACAGACAGTTTGGAACTGCTCACCCAAACAGGCAAGGACGCCCTGCGCGAACTACGCTATATCATCAATGACTCTGAGGGATGCTGGGGCGACCTCACAGGACTGGGCAAGCGCCAGCACCGCCAGATAGCCTGTCGCATGGTGGAACGTTTCCCTGAGGTGTTCAGTGGCGATGCATACATCGACGCCCGCAGCACTACCGTCCCCCGTTGTGTGCTCTCGATGGGTGCCGCCGTCCAGCAACTGGTGGCTCTCAACCCAGATTTGGACGTCACCATGCGGGCCTCGAAACAGGATATGTGGTATATGAATCATCAGGACACCCTGTTACGCAAGCGGATGGAGACACCTGAAACCCAGAAGGTTTTCAATGCTTTTTGTGAGCCGCTCATTAGCAACTATCGTCTGATGGAGATGCTCTTCACCGATGTGGACGCAGCACGGAAAGTCCTTGACGACTTCGTTGTCAAGCTCAAACCGAGAAACGGAGAACAATGGTTGAACTACTATTTGATATTGTCGGGTCTCATCCAGCAGAATACCCGTATGAGCGAGCGTTCACAGCTTATCGACCTCTTTACTTACGAGGATATCCACTGTTTCTGGCAGTGCGAGAATGCGTGGTGGTACATCATGTATGGTCCCTCGCTCCTCAACGGAGGTTACCAACCCTATAGCCAGCGTTACCTGTTGCGCCAAATGATTCACGAGGCTGACAGCTGTCTGCGCCTGAAACGCTCAGGAGCCTCATTGCGCTTTGGCCACGAGACGATTATGCTGCCACTGACTTGTCTATTGGGTATCAACGGTTTCGATTTCCAGACCAACGACCTCGCGGCTCTCGAACCCAACGGCTGGTGGGCGTGTCTTGTGTTCCCCATGGCCTCCAACATCCAGTTTGTATTCTATCGCGAAAACCCAGAAGACAAGGATATCGTTTTCAAGGTGCTACTCAACGAACAAGAGGCTACGCTGCCCATTCCGACAGACATAGCCCCCTATTATCGTTGGAGCGACTTCCGCGAATACTATCTCAAGAAGCTTGATGACTATGAAACGCTAAGGCGTACATCCTCATCTGCTTCACCATTGCCAGCAGACCGTTAGAGCGCGTAGGCGACAGGTGCTCCTTCAACCCGATTTCGTCAATGAAGTAAAGTTCAGCGTCCAGTATCTCCTGTGGCGTATGACCGCTCAGCACGCGAATCAACAACGACACGATACCCTTTACTATCAGCGCATCACTCTCGGCCTTGAATCTAATGACGCCGTCCTCATAGTCTGCCACCAGCCACACGCGGCTCTGACAACCGTCTATCAGGTTGCTCTCCGTCTTATACTTCTCCTCCAGCGGCTCCTGCTCGTTACCCAGGTCTATCAGCAGCTGGTACTTATCCATCCAGTCGTCAAAACCACCGAATTCCTCAATGATTTCGTCTTGTATTTCATTAATTGTTGCCATATCGCCTGCGAAGGTACGAAAAAAAGCGCAAACAGCCAAATGTATTTGAGCTTTTTCAAGGTTTATGGCCTTTCACGAAGCCTTTTGTCCTCCATTTCCCTGAGCGCCAGCGACGCACAAGGATGACACCACGGACATTCTCGTCGAGGGCGAAGCCTACCCACATGCCCACAAGGCCAAAGCCCAGCGGGATGCCAATGACGTAGCTCAGGCCCACGGCAATGGTCCACTGGAAGATGACGCCCACCACAAAGGGATAGACGGTGTCACCCGTAGCACGCAGGGTGCTACCGGCAAAGATGTTCGACGTGCGCCCGATTTCCAGGAACCAGTCCACGACCAGCACCCAGATGCCCATGGTGATAATTTCCTCGTTGTCTGTGAACGCGGTGAGGATGCTACGACCCGTCAAGGCAAGGAGGGCCGAGCCTGTAAGGGTGATAATCATAGACCAGCGGTAGAAATAGTTGCCTAAGATAAAGGCCGCCTGATGGCGCTGTTGGCCTACGAGGTGACCTACAAGGATGTCGCCACCCTGCGTGATGCTAAGGCAGAACAGGTAGACGAACATGATCATGTTGTGGCAGTAGGCTCGGGCGGCAAGGGCCTCGTTGCTGATCTGGTTGATGAAATAGGTGATGACCACCTGCGACAGACAGTAGCTGATGTTCTCGCTCATGGCCGGAATGCCGATATACAGCAGGTTGCGTAACTCCTGCCAGGGCATGGGGCGGAAGTAATGCAACGGGAAGCGTGGTATATGGACGCGGAAGTGGATGATGGCCAGCAACACCATGGCCACAGCACGACTGGCGGCGGTGGCAATGGCCGCTCCCTCGACACCCAGTTGCGGACAACCCCAATGGCCGAAGATGAGAGCGTAGTTGCCAATAATGTTCAGCACGTTGACAATACCTGTGACGACCATCGGATAGATGACCTTGTCGGCACTGCGCAGCGAGGCTGAAAATGTCAGCGCCAGGGCTTGGAAGAACGACAGGGCACCCGTCAGCCTTAGATATACCAGTCCGTCACCCATCAGTTCCGGACGCAGGCCCATCATCAGCAACAAATGCTCGGCATAAAAGAATAGCAAGGCGCTGACAGTCAGGCCTACCAGCAGATTGACGACGAGGGCCATACCCACGACCTGCACCAGCCGCTTCCTCAGTCCCGCCCCGATATACTGCGCACAAAGGATGGCCGCACCCATCGAGAAAAACTGATAGACGAGGAATACCAGCGAGATGAGCTGATTGTCCAGTCCCACGGCAGCCACGCTATTGTCGCTATAGCGGCTCAGCATCACAGTATCCACGGCACCCAACAGCATCACCAGCGCCATCTCGATGAATACCGGGATGGTGAGCACTTTCAGTTGTCGTTTCAGGGTCGTGTTGCTAGTTTCGTTTGCCATTTCGCCTGCGAAGGTACGAAAAAAAGCGCAAACAGCCAAATGTATTTGAGCATTAATGGTAGCAATTGTTAGCATTAATGGTAGTAATTGTTGGCATTAATACCAGAATTCCCTGGGCAGGGAATATTATTTCTCTGGGCAGGGCGCAAAATTTTCCTGAGAAACTGAAAGCTTTTGAAGTTTAGAAGTTTAGATATTTAGGATTTATAGTAAAAAAGAAAAATAATACTTTCGGAGAAATTGAAAATACTCTTGGAGTATTCAAAATTACTTTTGGAGTATTCTTTGTTATTCACCCTTTCTTATTGCAGAAATACATGCCAGTAAGGATGAGTAGGGTGCCGATGAGGAAATAGACGGTGATGCGTTCGTTGAGGACCATCCAGGCAAAGAGGACGGTGACGACGGGGTTGAAATAGACGTAGTTGGTGACGGTGACTGCTCCAAGCTTTTTGATGACCCAGTTCCAGATAAAGTAACAGAACGTGGAGGCAAGGCAACCCAGGAACAGCAGATTCCACAGGACGTCGGAGCGCATGAGCAAGCTGAGCGAAGGCACTTCAGGCCGGAAAAGGAAGTAGGGAACCATCGAGAGCAGCCCATAGAAGAACACTTTGCGAGTGATGAACAAAATGTCGTAGCGTTTGATGGCTGGTATCATCAACAGCGAATACACTGCCCAGCACAGGCAGGCGGCAAAGGCCAGCGAGTCGCCCAATGGCGAGAGGTGGAGCACGAAATGGCCGTTAAGCACCACAATGACGACACCAATGGCAGCCATTACCGAGCCCACAATCTGAATGCCGTGCAGGCGTTGGGAACGAAAGAACAGGGCCGCAAACAAGGCCGCGAAGAGCGGACAAAGGCAGACGATTAATGATGTATTTGTGGTGGTCGTATAAATCATAGCGCTGTTCTCTGTCAGGAAATACAGCGAGCCGCCCGTCACTCCCAGTCCCACCATCAATAGTTCGTCCTTCCACGTGGAGGTGAACAGCCGAAAGTGTGTTTTCGCCAGCGCATAGACCAAAAGCATCACGTAGGCAATGATGAAACGCAACACAAATATCTGGGCTGCAGTTAGTCCAGCCATCAGCAGTAGCTTGGTGAACACAAACGTTGTGCCCCAGATGGCTACTACCAGGAATGCTATCAGATGATATAATATCAATGAATGACTATCTTTTTTCCTTGATGTAAATAGATGCCCTTCTTTAACGATTGACCATTGACCTTGCGGCCATCCAGTATATAATAGCTATTGTCGTTCGATGTTCCACGTTTAACTTTCAACGTCGAAATGCCTGAGGCGGGAGCTTCAACGAAATCGAAGGACACACTGCCGTCTTCGCTTTCGGTGATGTTATGCAGTTCGACGTTCAGAGGGTCGCCGCTATAGAATACGTAGTTGGGTAACTCCTGCTGAAGGGTCAGTTCGGTCACAGCGCTGTCTCCAGGGAAAGGGGAACTGGCTACGCTGGCCGTCCATTCTGCACGGGTGTATTGCTTGTTGTTTCCTGCAAGCCCCGTGTTGATGATCAGTCCGCTGGCTGGTACTACGGCAACGGCTGGATGACCAACCGTATTGTTCGGATGGTCTGTCATATTTATTTCCGAAGAGGGATAGGCCACGTGGTAAACCAACAGCCCATGACCTTTGGCATATTTGTTGAGCCCTTGTTTCTGGATGTTCTCCATGACGATATACTCGTTGTCGTCGCTGCTGTTGACAATCTTGTATGCCGTTCCGCCATCCTCCCATGGCTTCAGCAGGTTGACCTGCGTAGGAGCGCTGATAGGTTCCATCAGGCTCCAGCCCATCACTTCCCGTTCCCAGGCATTGTAGGGGGCCGGTGCAAAACCATTACGGTTGTAGAGTCCGTAGTCCATGATGCTCCACGAGTCCATGCCCTGATTGTTGGCGTAGTCGCCAGTGGTCTGATAGAGATCGGGCAGTCCCATGCAGTGCGACATCTCGTGGATAAAGGTACCTGTGCCGTTGATATATTGCGAGTAGTCGTAGGTTGCAGTCTTGGCAGGATTGAAGAGCTCCGAACAGCAGTTGAAGAACGAAATCCTCATGTCGTTGTCAATCGCTATGTTTGGTCTGGAGGCCTTGGCCCAGATGGTATTATTTTCTCCACCCTGATTCTGACCATAGCCTGCAAAGATGATGCATACCAGCTCCACGTTGCCGTCTTTATCGTTGTCGTAGAGCGACCAGTCGGCCACAGAGTCCTTTACAGCCTGATAGGCGTCCAGGCATAACTGGTAGAACTTGTCGTCGCTGCCAGTAGCACTCGTTCCCCCATAGTAAGCCATATCCTGAGGCAGCTTGACGGGACCGACCACATCAAACTGGGGTGTGAACAGCCCGTTGCTGCACGTGTTGAAATACTGTCTGACGCTACACAGTTGCAGGGTGTTGTTGTTGCCAAAATCCACGATTTCATCGCCATTCAGATACTGGTCGAAGGCTAATTTCGGCTCGTTAACGATGAAGTCAACGTCCTGATAGGCAGCCAGGATGGTCAGTATCCGAGGCGAGCCAGCGTGCGGCAAATATTTGCTACTCGCGGAGATGCTCATCGCGCGCCGTTCTGCCTGCGCCCGTTGCCCCTGCTGGTGAAACAAGGCGCGACGCGTAGCCTGCTGTTGAACCAGCTGTTGTTCCTTGCTATCGCGAAGCTGGGCCTCATGAGCCAGCACATCGGAAGCCGTCAGTTCACCTTTGTCATCAATGACAGCCACGAAATATCCCTGGCGCGTAGGGATTACCAACGTGCCGTCGGCAGTCTCCATCCAGTGATAGTATTCGTCACCAAACTGTTCGACAGTCAACATCGTGCCATCGGCCTGAGTAACGGTAAACGTTCCTCGCAGTGCAGGAGCAGCCCACATGGCTGTTGCAGCAATGAGAGTCAGGAGCAGGGTAAAAAACGGTCGTTTCATATCTTTTGTAGTTTTATGTTTATAATTACTGATGTGGGTTATACGCGGCCTTGTTCGTGGTAGCTGTAATAGGCACCGTCAGTAATGATGACATGGTCGAGAAAACGGATGCGCATCAACTGGCAGGCGCGCTGGAGGCTGATGGTCAGGTCGTCGTCCATATGACTGGGACGCAGTGAACCTGAAGGATGGTTGTGGCAAACAGCGAGGATGGTAGCATTGCAGAGTACAGCCTCTTTGATGACGAGGCGAACGTCGACGCTGACCTCGCTGATGCCTCCACGGGCAATGAACATCTTCTTGATGAGACGGTGGTTCTGATTCATGAGCAACAGCCAGAACTCTTCGACGTCTTTATCCTGTAGCAGAGGATGCATGTGGTTGTAGATGAGCGTCGCCGTGCCTAAGTCAGGCCGTTCTTCTGGCTTTCCAGCCTGTCTGCGCTTACCCAGTTCGCAGGCAGCAAGGATGGTGATGGCCTTCGCCTCGCCTACTCCATTATACTCGCAAAGGTCGCGAATGGTGAGTTTGCCCAAGGTATTCAGGTTGTTGTTGCAGTCAGCCAGGATATGCCTCATCAGCGAGACGGCATCCTCCTTCGTGGAACCTGAACCAACCAGTATAGCCAGTAACTCGGCATCAGTCAGTGCCGATGGACCGAGGCGCATGAGTTTCTCGCGCGGACGGTCTTCTTCTGCCCACTGGTTGATGTTCAGCTTATCCATGTTTTTTGGTAAACAACGACTCTAGGAAGCCCACGCCATAGCCAATGAGCTGGATGAAGGCTGCCGGAATGGATTTGAGTCCTACCATCACGCTCTTGTTGCGGATAGTGGAGTCGATGAAAATCAGGGCGCTATACAATATAAGAGGTATAAGCGCCAACACGGAGAACACGGAGAGTAACAGGAGCCCAGCGACACCTATCGTGAAGACTGCCGGCAGGGCGTGAACGGGCTTCAAGGCCTCAGGATATTTGCGCCAGAGATTGATGCGGGCATAGCCGCTGTTGTAGACCTGTCGCCAGAAACGACGGAAGTCCGTGCGGCGCTTGTGCCACAACCAGGCATCAGGGAACAGACGACAGCTGTAACCGTTCTTGTAGATGCGGAGGCTGAAATCGATATCCTCACCATAGAGCGACATCTTCGAGAAGCGCTCCTTCGTGAAACCGCCTAACTGCAGATAAACCTCGCGACGTACGCCAAGGTTGAACGAGCGGGGATAGAACTTCTTGTCGAGCTGTTTTTTGCCACCACGAATGCCACCCGTCGTAAAGAACGAGGTCATGGCATACGAAATCGCTTTCTGAATGTCAGAGAACGACTCATGGGCAGCATCGGGACCGCCCCAGGCATCAGTAGGCTGGCGCTTCAGTTCGTCATCGATAGCCTGCATAAATCCCGTAGGTGTGACGGCATCAGAGTCGAGAATGATGACATACTCGCCCTGAGCACGCTCTACGCCATAGTTGCGGCTCTGTCCAGGACCGCTATTCTCCTTGAAGTAATAATGCAAATCAAGGATGTCTGCGTACTTGTCGCAAACATCCTTGCAGGGAATCTGTGAACCGTCTTCCACTATCACCACCTCGAAGTCGCGTAGTGTCTGGGAGCCAAGGCTCTCCAGCAACTCATCCACCTCGTCAGGACGGTTGAAGACAGGAACGATAATGCTATATTTCATTACTCCTTAGCGCGAGCCAGATAAGAACCGTCGCGGGTGTCGACCTGAATGAGGTCACCCTCGTTGATGAACAGGGGAACGCGAACCTCGACACCAGTCTCCAGCGTAGCGGGCTTCAGGGTGTTGGTAGCAGTGTCGCCCTTGATACCGGGCTCAGAGTGGGTCACCTTCAGGATGGTCTTAACGGGCATCTCAGCATAGAGAATAGTACCGTCGGTAGTATCGCTGACAACTGATACGACATCGCCTTCCTTCATGTACTCATGGCCAATAACGAGGTCGTTGGCAATGGGAATCTGCTCGAAGGTCTCCTGATTCATGAAGATGCGACCTTCCTGATCCTCATAAAGGTACTGATAGTCGCGGTGTTCGATGACTACGTCCTCCAGTTTCTCACCGATGTTGTAGCGGCGCTCCAGCACACGGCCGTCGCTGACGTTCTTCAGCTTGATGTTCATGATGGTGTTACCCTTACCAGGCTTGCGGTGCTGGAAGTCAATACAAACCCAAATGCCACCGTCCATACGAATGGCTGTTCCTTTCTTAATGTCTTGTGAATTAATCATAAAAAATAGCTATTTAATAATGTATTGTTCTCAAAATCGTGTGCAAAGGTACGAATAAGTGAGCAAAAAGCAAAGGAAAATCTTGTTTTTCTTTGTTTTTTCGAACGAAAGTACCTTCTCCGGGGGGAGAAAGGTACGAATTTTCCGTGAAAAATGAATAAAATATTGAGAAAAATCGCTTAAAACTTGCACAATTAGAAAAAAATATGTAATTTTGCAGCCCGAAACTCTGATTTTCGGAGATTGTATTGTCGAATCACAACAAATAAAATAAGGATAAAACAATGAAAAGAACATTTCAGCCGCACAATCGTCGCCGCGTAAACAAGCATGGCTTCCGCGAGCGCATGGCAACAAAGAATGGTCGTCGCGTACTGGCTTCTCGCCGCGCTAAGGGCCGTAAGAAGTTAACTGTATCTGACGAGCATCACGGAAAGTAATTTCAAGCTAGTCACCAATAAGAATTGGGTGTATTTTATAAGAAATATACCCAATTTTTTTGTTGTATCAATAATTC
>JAEEGF012197914.1_pt1 | contig 13319 bp, 8 predicted proteins | sample 9134171 | NCBI WGS metagenome assembly JAEEGF01 (sample SAMN16246542, study PRJNA631951) | gut metagenome | biome: gut microbiome; feature: rumen; material: AP-attached | host: Bos | place: Iran: Karaj | collected 2018-10
AGCTTCTCCACGTATTCCTTGTTGTACTTGATCCCGGAGAGGACGCAGCTGTTCTCGAGCGAGCGCTTGGCCTGCTCGGGGACGTCCTTGAACGGATACCCACCCTTCATGAGCTCGCAGACCCCGTCGATGCGCCAGATGTCGGCGTCGGCGGCGTTGATGGCAATCAGCTTGTTGGTCATCTCCTCCGCCCTCTCGTAGTCCCCCTTTTCGCAGTAGGCGGCGGCGAGGGGCTTCAGGCTGGAGCGCTGGTCCTTGACGGACATCTCGACGGTGATGTTGTTGACGTCCCTGGTGATCATCACCTTGGTTCCGCAGTACATGCAGAACCCGAATTCGCGGGAGTCGTCCAGCTCTATGTTGCCGGAGCAATTGGTGCATTTGAGGGAGATTAAGGCCATGATCCGCCGTATGCGCATGGACGATAATAACTGATGCGGGAAGAGCACTTCCGTGTCTGGTCCTGTCGCCCTGAGCCATCAGATTAATACTAGCCCCTGGATTACCGGCCATGTTCCGCGTAATGAGCCTCGATGAGATCCCGCCGAGCGAGATATACGTCCTTGACACCGAGACCACCGGCCTCGAAGGCGCCCCCAGGGACCTCGTCCTGGACGTGGGGATCTGCAAGGTTAGCTTAGAGGACGGGACCGTCGAGGACTGCTACGAGTCCGTCCTCGGATACGATGTGGACGACTGGGACGGATACCTTCGCGGAGCATGGATATTCAGCCATTCGGACCTGACCATCGAAGACGTGGCCTTCGCCAGGAAATCCGCGGCCCAGGTCATGGAGGAGGTCAGGAGGATCCTGAAGGGCAAGGCCGTCTCCACGTACAACATGGAATACGACCTCGGGAAGTTCCTGTACCGCGAACCGTGGAGCATGCGCGGATGGTTCAACGAATGCACCGACATCATGAAGGCGGCCACGCCTGTCTGCAAGATACCCAGCTCATACGGGTACAAGGAGTACCAGTACCCGAGGCTGGAGGTTGCTTACGATAGGATCACGGAAGGCGATCCTGCCGGCTTGCGCGGGAAGCAGGACCACCGTGCGCTGTCCGACGCGAGGGCCGCTTCCTGGGTGATGATACAGATGTATCGCGACGGGACGTACAAGCCGTGATGCGGCCGTCCCGCGGACGACTGTCCGTCTCAGGCACGTCCAGGTTCACATTCATCGCCATTATTCGCTCATTTTTTATTATCGCAAGGTCTAGGTCGGCCCGATGCCCGGAAGGGCACTAGGAGTTTTCGAAATGGAGAAGACCAAGACAGCGGTTCTTGTAGTGGCCGTAGTGGCGATAGTCGCCATCGCGGGCGCGGCGGTGCTGCTGCTGAACAACAACGACAACGGCGGCAAGGACGTCGTCAACGGGCTGACGGATCCCGTCACCGGCATAAAAGTCACCGGCCAGTATCCCTCCGGGACGGTCGCCGACTTCAGGGAGCTGACCGGCTCCGAGAAGGAAGAGGCCCTCGGTGGGGTCGAGTCGGGCCTCATCGACAAAAACACTGCGAAAGCGTACGTCATCAAGGCCTCCAACGGCGGCAAGGACGTCCAGCCCGGAGCGGATGTTCAAGTCACGGTCCCTGCGTCATTCGACGGCGAGGTGCGCGTGCTCCGCATGGACAAAACACCTGTCCAGATGCAGTCCAGAAACCATGACGGGAAGGTGGAGTTCACCACGGGTTCCCTTTCCACGTTCGTGATCGGCGTCGTCCCATCACCGGTGAACGACAAATACAAGGTGTCCGTAGACAGCGACGACTACGTCAAGTTCACGATAAACGGCGACGGCCCATGGGGCCACTCGGACAGATATTGCGATAAAGGAGAGCAGATTGTCCTCGTAGCGATCACGGAGGTCGGCAATTTCGACGGCTATTACATTGGCGGAGAACGCGTCTGCGCCGATTCCGAATACACGTTCACGGTGAATTCGGACGTCTCCATACGCCTTATCACCAAGGACGTCGCCATCCTGAAGATCGACGGCGGGAACTGCGACCTGTACATGGACGGGATGAATTACGGGAGCAGCTACGAGAAGGCCGTGACGATCGGCGAGAAGATGACGTTCTATGCCGTATCCAAAGAAGGAAGCCTGGTGTCCGGATGGTCCGGATCCAGCGTCTCCGATTCCCCGGTTTGCTCTTTCACCGTCGGCTCAGACATGAACCTGTCCGTTTCCACCGTTCCTGCCGTGAACCCCACGTCCGCGGTGGGGGTGTCCCTGATCTCTCCGGAACAGGGCGACATTATCGCATACGGCCAGAACGTCGGAGACACGTACTTCGTCAGGCTGGAGCAGTCCGGCGACCCCCTGAAGCTCTCCGCCGAGCCCGCAAACGGATTTTCGTTCAACCATTGGACCATGAACACCGGGGAGATGTACACGTCCCCCAGCATCAATGTCGTAGCAGGGACCGAGAGGCTTGTGATCACGGGATTCTTCAGCAACGCCGCCTCGCGCTCAGTCAACGCGACGATAGACCATGGGACTGTGGAGATCGACGGCGAGCCCCTGTCCTTGAAGAACGCTAACGAAGGCAACAGCGTGGAGCTGAGGGCGATCCCTGACGAGGGCTACAGGTTCCTCGGATGGTTCGATGGCGACAAGTGCGTCTCCACTTCCGCGACGTATAAGGTGGTACTTGGGAAGGAGGACGTGTCCTTGGAGGCGAGGACGGTCAAGACCTCGTTCTCAGTGGAGCTCTCCGTTGACAACGGGTCCATCATGGTGGATGGGCAGGACGCGGGGGCTACCTACTTGGGGACCGTTCCCGAAGGAGGGACCATCGTATTCGTGGCCGTTCCCGATGCGGGATACGCGTTCGACAGCTGGGAGATAAACGGGAAGCCATACGGCGGGCCTAAGATAACCATCTCCGGAGCCTCCGAGGACATAATCGCTGCCGCGAAGACCGTAATGGCGCCTTCCCGCACCGTCCAGGTCTCGATGGACCATGGAAGCGTGAAGGCCGACGGGACCGACCTGGGAGGCTCCGGGAGCTTCCTGGCGTACGACGGGAAGAAGGTGACCCTGATCGCCGAGCCTGAGGACGGCTACAGGTTCGTCGGATGGAAGACTGACGGCAAGTACGTCTCCGCGTCTGCGGAATACGTCGCCACCGTCGTCGGCGATATGGAGTTCGTCGCGGAGGCCGTGAGCACCCTTCACACTTTGACGTTGAAATCGGTCAACGGCGGCTTGATAATAGACAGTCGCGACGTTGGCCCCGAGTACTCTGTTCAGCTGCACGAGGGCGAGTCCCTGATAGTAAACGCCGCACCCAGCCAGGGCAACACCTTCTCGGAATGGGATATCGACGGCATGAAATACGGCACGAGCTACCAGACCATCGAGATCACGATGGGCGGACACGACATCTCGGCCGTTGCCACCAATGTGCCGATGGACGACGAGACCGTCCACGTCGTCGCCGTAAACGGAATCATCCTTGTGGATGACGAGGACGTCGGCTCCTCCTCCGTAGACATTGCCGCGACCGTGGGAGAGACAGTCAAATTGACCGCGGTCCCCTTCCCCGGGTACAGGTTCGACCACTGGACCGTGGACGGGGAGAAGAGCGATTTCCAGATAATCGAGATCACCATGGGCACCTATCACGTTAATGCGGAGGCGTACATGGTGAAGAACGAGACCCATACCGTCGAAGTGTCCATCGAGCATGGGACCTTGGAATACAAAGGCGAGGACGTCGGGTCCAGTATCACTGAAACAGTGGAGGACGGGGCCGAGTTCATCATCAAGGCGATTCCTGACGAAGGATACGCCCTTGCCGGATGGTACGAGGATGGTAATCCAACAGGTCAATTCCAGACCGAGTACCGCTTTCAGGTGTTGCACGATACGGTCTTGACCGTCAATACACTCCCCAAGAACCCATGAGGCAAACGGGGCCCCTCGACCAGGGCGGGCCCCATTTTCTTACCGGTGCGCCAGCAGCATCGCTTATTCTCAGTTAAGCCATGGACGGCTTTCTCCCCTTTCAGCCATAAGCTGGGCATGAGGGAATTCTTTAAGCGTGAACGCCATATAGATTCGTTCCCGGGAGGCCGGGAAAGGAGATCATATGGCAGACAGGTATTGTCCGTATTGCGGAGAGCTGGTGACGTCCACCTCCATAACCTGCCCCAAATGCTACAAGAAGATTCCCAATCAGCCCGAGCAGTTCGAGGAAAAGAAGGAATCCGGCAAGACGACGTCGTCCAGCGGAGGGAAGAAGCATTCCATCGCCCTTCTGCTGGCCTTGATCCCGGGCCTGTTCGGCCTGCTGGGGCTGGGGCTGCTTTACAACGACAGGTCTTCGAAGCCCGGATGGACGCTTCTGGTCGTAGGGCTCCTGACGTTCATCCTCTTCATAGCCATCGTGACGTCGTCCATCTTCATCCTGAACATAGTGCTCGCGATACCGGTCGCCATCGTATACGGCCTGATGTACATCGCGAACGCGGTCGGCACGCTTCTAAGCTCCGGCTCGTCCTGAATCGGAACAACCCGGCCTCGGTTAGCGCGCAGACGACGGACGCCGTCATCTGGGCTCTTTCCGGGGCGCCTCCTTTTCCCCCCGTCCCGGCCGGATCCCCGGGGCAGAGGGTCGAATACGCTTTTCTTAAAGGATCCTCGTCCTCGCCTGGTATCACCGTTGCCGCCGCCGGCAGGAACCTGCACACAGAAGGGAGCAGCGTGGCCTCCGACGCCAGGTTCCAAGGCTCGTAGCTTAGGAACTTCCCGAAGACCTCCCCCACGTCGAACGACACGCATTCCTGTCCGACGAGGATCCCCCTGACCTTTTCCACCACAGAATCCTCTGGCTCCCCGCTGTAGAGGTCCTCCGCGTGGATTCCGAACATGCTTGAAAGCCGGTCCAAGGGCTCCTTGCCGAGATCCCGTGGGTCCGACCCTATGAAGCCGGCGAATACGGTCCTGTACGTCCCGCCGCATATCTCGCAAACCGCTATCTGGACCACCTTGTCCCAGGGGAACCCCCTGGACCCGGTGGCCGCGGTCTCTACGGCGAAGGTCTTCTCCATGCTCCGGCGTAAGACAAGCCGGGTTATCCATTTGACGGTCCGTTTCCCGCTCTCCCTCACTACGGTTGAATATCGGAATGTGCATGCCTGGCCATGTTCCGCGCGAAGACGGTGGACGAGCTGTACTCCGAGGTGTCCGGATGCGCCCTTGTCATCACCAACGATGCCGCCCTTGCCACCGCCTTGAACGCCAGGGTCGACCGTCCGATCGTCGGACGCTTCGCCGTCACTCCGCGCCATATCGCCGCCATGTCCGCCGTGGAGGTCCTCGGGCAGCCTCTGATGAGCGACATCCGCCTCGTTTCAGAGATAAGCGCCGATACCGGGATCGAGTTCAGGAAGGTTCACGGCGAGGTCCTGAACATACGCGAGATCAGGCGCTACACGGCCGACGTCCGCAAGCATCTGACCACCCGCTCGGCCAGAAAGGTGTACGACGCCTTCGAGTCCCTGCCCACCGAGGAGCGCGTGATGTCGATGTTCGACCCTTCGTCCAGCTCGGTCTACGCCTCACGCAAAGGCGACGTCGCCGTCATCGGCATAGACTTCTTCGACGACCTGGACAAGCACTTCATCCCCGAGGACTTCATCGACGTGGACGTCTTCGACCGCGATTCCGACTTCTCGATCGAAGAGATCCATGAAATCGGGAACGACAGGCAGATCGCCGAGAACGTCGCGGACCTTATAGACGCCTCCAACTGGGACGACTGCGCCATAGTGCTGTCCGCCTCCTCGCCGATAGCCGACTCGGTCAGGTCGGCCCTGTACAAACGGGGGATACCTTTCGTGAACAGGTTCGAGGTCAGGGACCTGGCCCAGATCAGAGACTATCTGCAGTTCGTGACCCTGTCGCTGTCCTACGAGACCCTCCGCATCAAGCACGTGAGGGAGATATTCGCCAACTACAACGGCTTCTTCAAGGACGGGGTCGACGAGTTCCTCCTTTCAAGGCAGGACGGCTCCGGGATGCGCTAGAAGGCCGCCGAGCTAAAGGATGTCATGGAAGGCATCAGGGGCATGACCTTCGACGAGGTCAGGGATAAGGTCTGCGACAAGCGCGCCAGGATACAGGTCGGGATCGTCTTGGACGACCTGGGCATCTCCGGCCGCAAGGTCACGTCGGAGCTCGTCTCCAACCTCAACTACGCGGTGGACAAGATGTCGGACCTCCATCACAACGAGGAGATACCCGTAGAGGAGAAGACGGGGGTGCTGATAGCGGACTCCTCGGAGTCGATCTGCGTAGACCGCCCCGTGGTGTTTTTCCTGTGCATGGACCACGACTGGGACGTCCTCACCGCCGGGAAGCCCTATATGGACTCGGAGCTGGAGAACGAGAAGAGCACTGCGAGGCTCATGGCCGTCCTGCAGCAAGGCGATAAGCGCCTGTACATGGTGAACACCACGAAGAAAGGCAAGCCCGCCCGTCCAGCCTTGGCATTCGACTCGATAATAGGGCGTCCAGCGAAGGGGTTCGGAGACGTATGCTCCAGCCTCGTCGCTGGAAGATGGACGGACGAGCCCGACGAGGTCAGGCAGGACATGGGCGCCGAGCATCTTGAGAACGTCGTCGACATCGAGAAAGGCTTCTCCAAGTCGGGATTCAACTGCTTCTACTCGTGCCCGAGGATGTTCATGTTCTACAAGATCCTGCCTGCCACCGAGGAGAAGAGCACCGAGATGGGCACCCTCATCCACGAGTTCGCCCAGCTGTACGCCTGCTATCCGGACGTCGTCCGCGAGGTAGGGCTGGAAAGGCTGGTGGAAATGATTTCCGACCGTTATTCCGGGCTATCCGCGCCGTTGATGAAGGAGGTCGACAGGGACAGGATATCTTGCGCCATGAGGAACGTGGCAAAATACATAGACAGCAGGATGGACGGGGACCTCCCTCTGGACCGCCCTCCGGTAGAGGAGCACGGGAACCGCTTCTTCAAGATGTTCGGGCTGGAGTACTGGAGCAGCAGGAGCGAGGCGGGGGCCAGGTCCAGGGCGCATCCGCTCTACGGGATCTTCGACGCCGTCTCCGGCGGCCTGGTGATGGACTACAAGACCGGGAAGGCCCGCTCCGGAAAGGAGATATGCGACGCGATGAGCTTGGAGAAGGCCCATAGGTACCCTGAATTCCAGCCCATCCTGTACTCCGCGCTGGCCAAGGAGCTCCTGGGCGGGCGGGACTTCGAGATGTTCTACGCCTTGGAGAACGACGTGGAGTCGGCCGAGGACGGATACGACATAGGACGCAGCGTCCGCACCGTGCGCATCCTGGAGGAGGACCTGTGCGAGACCGTCAGGGAGAACGAGATAATTCGGATGCGCGCAGAGTCCGAGCTCTCGGCCAAATTCAGGCCTTTCGCGGCAGAGGTCTTGAACGCCGTGTCGGATTCGGCCGGAGGCCTTAGGCCGGAGGAATGGAGGGACGATGCGGACATGGTGCAGGCCGTCCTCCGCGCCGCAAATCTGAACGACACCAAGACCAACCGTCTAGACGCGCAGCGGGCGATTGGGAAGATCGCAGGGTTCTTCCGTTCCGGCATCGCCTACGACGACCGCAGAGTGGACATCCCTAGGGAGGCGCTGGACGAGTTCTACGAGATGGCCGAGAGGATGCATGACGACGCCATACGCTACGCCTGCACACGCTTCCCGGCCGAGCCCAAGGTTAGATGTTCGGACTGCAGGTACTTCTATGCCTGCACCGGCGACAAGCCTTCCCTGGAGGCGGATTCCGATGAGCGAGCTCAACGATTCCCAGAGGCGCATCGCGGAGCATTCCGAGGGCATGCTTGTGGTTGACGCCGGCCCGGGCACCGGCAAGACGCATACGATCGTGAGGCGCTACGCGAATCTCGTGTCCCGCCCCGACGTCGGCATCGACGAGGTCCTCCTGCTGACGTTCACTAACAACGCCGCCGAGGAGATGGAGATGCGCGCCAAGGCCGAGATCTCCTCCCGCGGCGGCAGGTCTATCAACGACGTCCGCGCCAAGACCTTCGACGCGTTCTGCCTGTCGATAGTGCTGGAGTTCGCCGAGGACGTCAGCGAGTTCTTCGGGATACGCGAGAGCCTCTCGCGCTCCGCCAGGCTTCAGACGATCGACACCCTCAACGCGGAATACTTCTCGAGGTTCTTCGACGCCTTCAACCATGACCGGGGGGACGACTACGGCGATTTCGCAGTCACCATCTGCCAATACCCGGAGGACGTGAGGGACATCCTGTCCCGGCTGATGTCCAAGGGCGTCATGCCGCTGAAAGACGGATGGTTCGGTCTGGACTGGGAGGACGCTCTGTACGGCGACGAGGACGCCCTGTTCGAGCGCCTGAAGGAGCTGAGCTCCGCCAAGAGAAAGAAAAGGACTGAGTTCTTCTCCAAGGACGACCTCGAGCGCAGGAACGACTACGGGCCGGACCTTCCCGATTTGGAAGGCGCTTGCCTGTCGGACGAGGTCCTGGAATCGGCGGCGAGGGACGACCGCAAGGACATGATGCGCTACATCCACGACGTCTACTTCGCGTACATCAGGAAAAGCATATCCGACAACGTCCTCACATTCGGCCTGACGGCGCTGTTCGCCTTCGCCCTGCTTTACAGCAACGAGGAGGCCAGGATGAGGAACCGGTACCGGTACGTGATGATAGACGAGTTCCAGGACACCAACGCCAACCAGCTCATGACCGCCCTTCTGATCCTGTCGGAGCCCAACCTCTGCGTGGTGGGGGACTGGAAGCAGGGCATCTACATGTTCAGATACGTCTCGATAGACAACATCACCGATTTCGAGGGGAGGGCGACCCGCTACCGGAAGTTCTTGAACCGCGGGGAGGCTAGGGTGCCGTTCCGGATCCCGGAGGTGGAGCACGTGTCCCTGGACGTCAACTACCGCTCCTCCCAGCTGGTGATTGACCGCTCTTTCGACAGCCTCTGGCTGCCCGGGTCCAACGACGACGAAAGCCTCGACTTGGAATTCTTAGAGAAGAACGTGGTGCGCCTGACCCAAGGGAGGACTGACCTGGACGGGAGCCAGACGTCCGTGAGGTTCGTCAAGGTAGGCAGGTCGGAGGAGGCCGCGGAAGTTGTCAGGTGCGTCCGCGACTACATGTGGTCGGGCAGGTACTCCATATCGCAGCGCGACGGAGGGGCCAGGAAGGTCAGGCTGGGGGACATCGCAGTCATATGCAGGACACGCGCCGGCTGCCGCATGGTCTTGGAAGCGGCGGAGGACGAGGGGATCCCGGCGTACATGCAGGGGGAGCTGGAGCTGATGTCCACCCGTGAGGGGAAGCTCGCCCTGGCATGGATTCGCTACGTGAACAACGAGAGGGACCCCCGCGGATTCCCGGTCGTAATGGCGGACCTGGGATATCCGCTGGTCGATATAACGGCGGCCAAGCGGGACTATTCCAAGGTCCCGCCGGAGATCGACGGACAGCGCCAGGCCCTGTACAGGAAGAGGAGAAGGGTCACCGACCTGCTCACCTGCCTCTACGGCTTCTACGGCCTGGACAACGACTTGACGCATGCCGTCATTACCATACTGTCCGACGCCCACCGGGGCTCCCTGATGACCTTGTCGGACCTGTCCTCCATGATAGAGAACGACATCCTGGAAGGCACCCAGTATCCGGTGGAGGCCTCGATAGACCATGACGCGATCACCATCATGACGATGCACAAGTCCAAGGGCCTGGAGTTCCCGATAGTCATAATTCCTTTCGTCGACAAGCGCATGATGCCCATAGCGCCCAGGGAGTCCGGCCGGCTGATATACGACGGCCTCTACGGCATAAGGTGCACGGAATTCGTCGGCAGGTTCGGCGACTATTCCAAGATATGCAAGTCATGGCGCACGCAGATCGTGAGAAAGGCCCCTCTGACCGACTACAGCGAGGAGAGGAGGATGATGTTCGTGGCCATGTCCAGGGCGGAGCAGCATCTCACCCTGATTTGCGGCGACCCGTCCAAGTTCATGTCCGCGCTGTCCGACGAGAGATACGAGGACGTGATGGACGTCCAGGCCGACGTTGGCGTCTTGACCAGCCCGAAGACCGGAAGGCCGGACGTCTCCGGATATAAGAGAAGACGCAGGAAGCTGGGGGTCCACGACATCATGCGCCTGAACACTGGCGACGGGCAGGAGGCCGGGGAGGGATGCGACGAGTTCTCCAGCAAGGGCATCCAGTACGGCAAGGACGTCCACGACGACGCGGAGAGCATGTTCAGGGGCATCCCTTTGACTAGGAGTCTGCCGGAGCATGCGGAAATCAGGAAGGTTCTGGAATCGACCGAGGATGCCGACCTGCGCTACGCCGAGATGGACTGCGGGCTCCCCCTCAACGACCTCGGGGTGACCCTGAGAGGCGTGATGGACCTGATCGCCGTCTATCCCGACAGGATAGAGGTGTACGACTACAAGACCGACGAGACCGACCGCTTCGAGCAGGAGTACATGATCCAGCTGTCAGTCTATGCCCACGCCGCGTCGGGATACTACGGAGGAAGGCCTGCCAAATGCCATATCGCCTACGTGTCGATGGCGAGGACGGTCGACTTCGACCCCCTTCCCATGGAGGCGATCGAGGATAGGACGAAGGAGGTCCTATCCTCCGGCCTCGAGGAAAGCCTGCGAGGCCCTGCGGTAGATTCATATCGATTCCTTTCAATCGACATGCATGGAAGGCCTCACGCGGGAAGAGGTGGAGCAGAGGAGACGGGAGGGGCAGGTCAACCGTTCCGAAAAAAGGAGCACCAGGACGTATGGCCAGATTTTCGTCAAGAACGCCTTCACGCCTCTGAACTGCATCCTGCTGCTGCTAGGCGCGCTGCTTCTGCTCTGCGACAACCTTGTGAGCGCATTGTCCGCCACGCTGATCATAATAGTGAACATTATCGTCTCCACTTTCCAGGAGATGCGCGCCAAGCGCCGCCTCGACAAGATTGCGCTTCTCACCAGCCCCAAGGCCACGGTCATACGGGATGGGGCCGAGGATGTCGTCGGCGGGGAGGAGCTCGTCAAGGACGACGTCGTGGTCCTCCGCTCGGGGGACCAGGCGCTGGTCGACGGCATCGTATTGGAATGCAGGTCGCTGGAGGTCGACGAGTCCCTCCTGACTGGCGAGTCGAGCAGCGTCGACAAGGAGGCCGGGGACAAGGTCTATTCCGGGTCATTCTGCGTGGCCGGAGAGGGCTATTACAGGGTCACCGACCTCGGGGACGATTCCTACGCGTCCGGCCTGGTGAAGAGCGCCAGGAACATGACCTCGAAGAAGACCCCGTTGCAGATGGAGACCGCTTCCATTACCAGCATCCTCATGGCCATCGCCGGGATCCTGATGGCGATATCCCTTGTATTGGAGATATTTGTCAGGAGCAACACGTGGGAGCATACCCTGGAGGTGTTCGTAGTCTGCCTCGACATCGTCCCGGTGGCGCTGTTCCTGCTCATAACTCTCACTTACATGATAGCGGCGGTCAGGATGGCGGATTCAGGGGTCCTGCTGCAGAACTCGAACTCCGTGGAGTCCATCAGCCACATTGACACAGTGTGCATGGACAAGACCGGTACCGTGACTACGAACCTCCTGAAGTACGAGTCTCATCGCAGCTTCATCGACGAGGACGAAGCCAGGCGCTTGGCCTCGATCTTCGCGGCATCCACCGGCAGCAGGAACAGGACCGTCAAGGTCCTCTCTGACGTCTTCGGCGAGACCGAATGCGAGCTGCTGGACGAGGTGCAGTTCACCTCCAAGAGGAAGTACAGCGCGGTCAGGGTGAACGACGGCGGCAGGGAGGCCTCGCTCTACATGGGCGCCTGGAGCGTCCTGGAGCCGCATTGCGCCGATTCCGCTACGATATCCTCCTTGATAAAAGAAGAGTCGTCTAAAGGCATGCGTACGGTCGTCCTCTGCAAGGGGGACGGGCCCCTCCGCTCCGGCGACGAGCCGGTCATCACCGATCTCAAGCCGGTGATGCTAGTGTCGATCAGCGACGAGATCAGGCCGGACTGCAAGGAGACGATCAAGACGTTTGTGGACAACGGCCTGGACATCAAGGTCATCTCCGGGGACGACCCGTCCACCGTCGACGCCATTTTCTCATTGGCCGGGATCCCCGGCGAAAGGAAGCTGATCTCGGGCGCGGAGATGGCCGCCATGGACGGAAAGAAGAAGGAGGAAGCCATTCTAGGATCCAACATATTCGGAAGGATGAGGCCGGAGGACAAGGAGGAGGTCATCGACGTCCTGGTGAGGAACGGCCGCTACGTGGCGATGATTGGGGACGGTGTGAACGACGTCAGGTCTCTGAAGTCCGCCCAGGTCGGAATAGCCCTCGGAAGCGGCTCCAACGCGGCCAGAGGCGTGTCGGACATGGTCTTGATGGACGATAGCTTCTCTGCGTTGCCCAAGGCCATCGTGCACGGCCGCAGGACCGTCTCCGGCATGAGGGACATCCTGAAGCTGTATCTCACCAGGAACTTCGCTCTGGCGTTGCTGTTCGTCTGCGTCTATTTCACCATCGGCAGCGTTCCTCTCATCCCGATACAGAACATGTTCTACGCCTTGCTGTCGGTGTCGGCCATAGCGTTCTTCATGACGCTGTTCGCCAAGCCTGAAGGCTCCAGCGGCCTGATTCTTCCGAAGGTGCTGAAATTCGCCATCCCATCGGCCATATGCATTTCCGTTTTCGGCATCCTCGTCTACGCAGCCACATGGATCGCCGTCGGCGACGGGACTCTGGCTCCCGATTATGAATGGATGGCGTCCGTCGGGGGGTTCGCCGATGCGGACGCTCTACTGGCGCACATGTCCTGGTCCGGCTCCGGATGGGAGGAGATATGCGCCAGGTCTGCTATGCTCCTGTTCATAACCTTGGCCGGGGTCGGGCAGATAATGATGGTGTCCCCTTACTTCAGGTTCATGTCGGTGGACGGCGGAACCAACAAGAGCCTCCTGCCCTGGTTCGTCATAGGCCTGATCGCCTTGGCCCTCGCAGCCGCCTTCATCTGGTTCCCGGTGGTGCTCGTGTACCTGGTCGAGATGGTCATATTCCCGTCCTGGTTCTATGGTGCGATGGCGGCGGCCCTGGTGGTCTGGTTCGTCATTGAGCGCACGATACACAGGCATGGCATCATGGACGGGCTTGCGGACCGTTTCGAGAAGAGGTACCTGTGAAAGCTCAACCAGGAGTACAACAATAACAGGCGACGTTCCGGTGATATATCTACACTTCCATGGAAGCGACATGGACAACG
>JAEEGF012121382.1_pt1 | contig 13312 bp, 8 predicted proteins | sample 9134171 | NCBI WGS metagenome assembly JAEEGF01 (sample SAMN16246542, study PRJNA631951) | gut metagenome | biome: gut microbiome; feature: rumen; material: AP-attached | host: Bos | place: Iran: Karaj | collected 2018-10
GGCTTGGGCGTGCGTTTGACATAGGTGATTTTGAGCGGCGCATCGCTGTTCCAGACGGCAGGAGTCCATGAAGCAGGCCGTCTAGAACCGACGTCGATGGGTCTCAGAAAATCCTGTCTGGTCGCATGGGCAGCCAGCAGACGGAGCGCCTTTTGCGAATCGCCGTCAGAATGGCGGCTGTCTGAAACAGTGGGGGCGATGTTCTCAAATACGTTGTTCTTCAGTTCATAAGCGTCTTTCATCATGCCTCGGATGGCATCATCGACCGCTTTAGGAACCGCCTCGCCTTGCTTCAACGGTGCAATTTCCTTGAGCATTCCAGCGGTCTGTTTTGCTTTTTCACTAAAGACTGCGCGGGCAGCGGAAACGCATTCCGCCGCGCTTTTCTTCAAGGCATCCGCATTCTTCCCGTACGCTTCCGCAATGGCCGACATTTCCTGTCCGAAATCCACCAAGGCGTTGTCACAACAATCCATATACTCTTTCAAGGTGGCATCCGAAGCGGCCATGAAATCCGCAAAGGCCGTTTCCGCCTTCGGAAGTTTTGTCTTCAGCGCAGAATAGTTTTTCAGCAATGCCAAATCATACCTCTGGGCATATTCATCCATCTGACTGTTGAGAACATCAACCCAATATGTGATTTGTTCGTCAAAAAAAGTTTCATACTCGCAATACGGCTTCAACGACATAAAGAAAGCCCTGGAAAGTTCGGATAACTGCTTCCGCGCCACCATGTAGCCATCTTCTAGCGATGCTTTCTTCAACGCGGCGGATGCCTCCATCATTGTCTTCGACAAATCATCCGAAACTTTCAGAAGCGCCTCCAGCAAGTCTGTGGTTTTCTTCTCAAACGCCTTCCATTCAGCATCAGCGGAGCCGGAAAATTCCTCCGCATCAATCTTCATGTCTTCCAGTTTGCGTCTGAAAGTCGCCTTGGCAATCGTCGCCAACCGACGGGCCGGATGGATCGTCAACACATAAGGTGGTTGCGTTTTCCTCTCCTTCGCTTTCGCCATCGCCGCGATGTAGAAAGTCACCAAAGCCTTGTCAAGCTGTCTGACGATATCCCCATTGGTCTGTTTTACTTTTTGTGCAAGTTTCTCCCTGAGAGGAATAAGCGACACTGTTTCCGCCACGATTCCATCCACGGTGGACGCCGACGGCTGTCTCACATTTTTAACGGCCTTTGGGCAGGCTTTCAAGAATTCGGCAACATAGTCCATGGTTGCCTGCAACGATGCCTTCAGCGCATCCGAATGCGCGGCAGAAAACACGTCGTCATCGTCATCTACGTTGTGCCATACGGCATCGAACGCCATGCCCGGCATCCATGCCGAAGCCCCGTTTTCCATTTTACCGCGAATCGTCCACGCTGCGTCGTTGACGACATCACGATTGGCGAAGATGTTCTGCAACGCGCGAACGCCGACGCCTAAATCATATAGCGCCTCGCCCGGATTCTCTTCCTTCATAAGGCTTATTGCTTTGTTCAAGTATTTGCGGCTACTCAGATAACGTGTGTCGTTCGGTGAAATGGAAAACTTGCCATATGTCTTAACCGGCGTGCCTTCCGCCAAAACGCCTGTGTTGAACGCGCGGTCTTGATTGCGGAACGCGGAGACGCCTTTCTCCCCTTCCTTACGATCGAGGCGTATGTCGTTGCCGTCATACCATGCGCCGTCACCGACACGAATCGCGGCTGCTTCACTGAAGCCGAACGCCTTGCAAATATCCTGCACGCCCTTCGCATGGACGGCGGATTCCCATGCCATCGCCGATGGCGTCATGAGAAGGCATAACATGATGAACAGGAAGGCTATGTGTTTCATTTTCCATCTCCTTTCATCTTGGTGACAGCCTCCAAAATGGCTGTGCTGTTGTTCAAGTCGTACATTTCCAATGTGGGCGACGCGGACTGCTGTTTCGGGATATTCACAACGGCAATCAGTCGCGGTGTGAACAACGGGAGATAAATGAACACAGTTTCGTCCTTTAATTCATAATAGGAATAGATGACGAACTGCTCGCGTACATCATCTGGCAAGGCCATGATCGAGCGGATGTGATCATTGTTACGAACTCCCACGAAGAGTTTGCGGAAATCGTCGCGCGTCCCATGCTGGAGAACGATCTGCACCGACTTCATGATCTTCAAATCGTCATTTTTCTTCAGCATATTGCTCATGAATTTGAGACGCAAGGCCGCACGCAGGGCGATAAGCTTCATTTCGTCCTCCAGATTGGAAACCGCGAACTCGCCGAGGCTCGGCGTCGCCTTCTGCGGGAACGTCTTGTCGAAATGCTCCGCCGTCTTGCTGAAAACAGTCGCCAATTCCATGAACAACGAATTTTTGGCGACGACAGTTTTTATTGGATATTTGGCGGGCGTTTCGCCGCGGAATGTCTCGCCGGCCAGCATGGCGAATTTCGTGACGGAGCCATAGCCGCCCTCTTCCGGAAGCTTCATTTCCAATAATAAAATGGTATCCCAGAACGGATTGTAAATCGCGCTGACAGCGGATGTTGCGTCATAGCTTCCCGTGATTTCCATCGAGCCGACGAAGAAATCCGTGAGCAGTTCCTTCTTCAACGGCTCCATGCGCTGCTTCCAACGGCGGAAGCAACGGTTGTCGAAGAACTTTTCTGCCGCAATTTCCGGTTCGCCGATAGCCATCCGATGGAATTCCGTGACCGTTCCCATGGCCTGCAAGGCAGGCCGAAGTGCTTGGGAATTAGGCGTTTCAGCGGCCGATTGCGCCATCGCGCACATGGCGGAAATTACCGTCATGCACAGAAGCTTCATAATAAGATAGAAATGTTTGTTTTTCATTTTTCTATTGATGTTCCATGGTCGCCGAAGCGGCGACACATTCAAGTAGATGGTTCTGTGATCGCGCGGAAGCGCAATATAAGGCCGTCATCTTTATGGATTCGCATGCTCATAAATGCCCGGTTTGCCGCTAGGGCCTATTCTGTCGCGGCCCACATTGTCGCGACCGCCGCTTCTAGGGCTTACCCGTTCGCCGCCTTCGATGCCTATGCCCTTCCTGCGGCCGCCGTCATCACCGCCCATCTGGACTTGCTGAACAGCCGGCGTGCCTTTCAGCTCGCCTTTTGGACTCGACTGCCGTCTCAAATCACGCCCTTTGTTTTCGATGGTAGCCTTGCGGACGACGGATTTGTCCTGTTCGTCGTCCTTCCCGCTCATGACGTTCAAATCACGCGTCAGAACGCGCAACGATTCGTCCATTTCGGCGGAGACATCGACATGCTCGATATTGACGATCAAATTCATAAGCCCCATCATGGCACCACGTATCTGCAACGTAAAGGAGGAGATCGTATCCATCATGCCACTGATAAATTCCGTGATGCCCGACATGACGGAATCCAGCCAGCTGATGGCGATGGGGCGTTGCAACGGATCGTTCAGATTGAACGTGTCATGGAATATATCCATGATCTTGTCCATTTCGTTGAGAAACTCATCTTTCTGTTCTTGTGTATATTTTGACGGATCAAATTCATCCTGCCCAAACTTGAGGAAATCAGGAAGGTAGTCGTTAAGGCCATCCCATTTGTCGTTTATGAAATCAATGCCATCGACGATGTTATGTGCGAGATTATCCGCCGTACCTTTGCCGAAGAAATAATCAATACCGTCTGTAAGATGCTCGCCGACCCAATCGCCGACGAAACTACCTGCGACCGCGCCGAGAAATGTACCTGCACCTGTCCCGATGGCTTCACCGACAGGACCAAAACGCGAACCAATAACACGGCCAAGGAGTCCGCCGCCTTTTTCAAAAAGATTTCCCGCCAGCGAACCAGCCACTTCGCCACCGACATCCCCCATGAGGTCATGGGCTACATCAGTGGTAAAACCATTGTCGGAGATTCTATCGTAATAACCCTTTTCTTTCCCAAGCTTGTCCCCCTCGTCCTTAATCTTCTTCCCGTCGTTAACAATCTCGAAGAATGTTTCGTAAGCTTCGGCACTTGGACGCCTCACCATCGTGATTTCCAACAAATCGTCGTTCTTCCACACGGCGGACTTCCATGAATCAGGATGTCTGGAGCCGATGTCGATGGGGCGCAGGAAGTCTTGATGGATCACATTGGCGGCCAGAAAACTACGCAATTTCAGCGGATTGCATTCGGCTTGGCGGTTATTCGGAACGCCAGGCGCGATATTCTTCAAGACATTGTCTTTCAGATCCTTAGCATCGTTCATCAAGCCACGGATGACATCGTCCACCGCCTTTGGAATCGCTTCTCCCTGCTTCAACGGCGCGATGCCCTTCAGCGATTCCTCCGCCTGTTTCGCCTTCTCGTCGAAGGCCTTGCGAACATTGGAAACACATTCGGCGGCGCTCGTCTTCAAGGCGGCAGCATCCTTTCCGTAGGCATCCGCGATGGTTGCCATCTCCTGTTCGAAATCCGCCAACGCGTTTTCGCAACGGTCCGTATACTCTTTTACAGCTGCGTTTGAAGCGTTTATGAAATCCGCGAAGGCCGCATCCGTCTTTGGCAACTGCGTCTTCAACGCATAATAAATCTTCCACAGCGAGAAGCCATGACGCACGGCATTTTCGCCCATCTGCTCGTTGAGAACATCAACCCAATACGCAAGTTGTTCATCAAAAAGCTTTTCGGACTTGTAATACGGTTTCAGAGACGCAAAGACCGCATTAGAAAGTTCCACTAGCTGTTTCCGTGCAACCGAATAGCCATCTTCCTGCGACGATTTTTTCAACGCGGCAGCGGCATCCGTCAATGCTTTCGAAATATCGTCCGCCGATTTCCGCAACTGCTCCAGCGAATCATCGACCGTTTTCGTGAACGCATTCCATTCAGCGTTTGCGGAGCCGGAAAAGTCTTCCACGTCGCTCTTTAGATCTTCCAGCTGACGTCTGAAAGCCACCTTGGCGAGCGTTGTCAGCCAATTGGCGGGCACAGCCGTCAAGGCGTGTGGCGGCAGGCTTTCCTGCTCCCGAATTGTCGCCGCCACGGGAAACGCCGGTAGCGGCTTGTCCAACTGCGTCATGATGTCATGGGACGTTTTCTTGACTTGCTGCGTAAGTTCTTCTTTCAGAGGAATAAGCGACAGCGTCTCCGCCACGATGCCATCGATGGCGGAATCCGGCAGCGGCTTCACATTTTCAACAGCCTGCGGGCAAGCCGCAAGAAATTCGCCAACGTAGTCCGCCGTGGCTTCCAACGCCGCTTTCAACGCATCCGCATGATCTTTGGAAAAAACGTCATCTGATGGATTTACGTTATGCCAAGCGGTATCGAATGTCGCACCTGGTATCCATGACGCGGCACCGTTGTTCATCTTGGCTTGCGTCAGCCACATCTCGTCATTCACCACATCGCGATTGGCGAAAATGTTCTGCAATGCACGCACGCCTGTACCCAACGCATAGAAGGCCTCTTGCGTTTTGCCTTCCTTTGCGAGACGGATCGCCTTGTTCAAGTACTTCTTGGAGTTCAGATAACGCGTATCGTTGGGCGAAACGGCGATTTTTCCATAGGTCTTGACAGGCGTGCCCTCAGCCAAAACGCCTGTGTTAAACGCACGATCCTGATTTCTGTAAAAATCGACCTTCTTCTCGCCTTTTTTGCGTTCAATACGGATATCATTGCCGTCATGCCATGCGCCATCACCGACGCGAGTCGCTTGTTTTTCATTGAAGCCCAATGCTTTGCAGATGTCTTGCACACCTTTTGCATGAACGGCGGACTCCCAGCCCATCGCCAACGGACAGATCATCAGGCTTAAAACAATCAACAGGGAGGCTAGTCTTTTCATTTCGCTTCACCTCCTTTTAACGCGCTGTAGCTCTTCAGAAGGGCCTGACTGTCATTCAGATCATGAATTTCCAACGTCGACGCGACGGTAACGTCCTTTGGAATCGTGACGACGGCGACCAGACGCGGCATGAACAGCGGAATGTACATGAAAACCGAATAGTTGGGTCTTTTACAATAATAATATAGGACAAACTGCTCGCGCACATCGTCTGGCAGGGCCATGAGCGTACGGATATGGGAATCATATTTACCGTTCCAGAAGAGCTGGCGGAATTCTTCACGCCGTCCATGCTGCAGAAGAATCTGCATGTTTTTCATCATCTTCGATTCATCCTTGTCATGAATCATGCTCTGGATAAGTTTGAGGCGCATAGCGGAGCGCAAGGCAATCAATTTCATCTCCTCTTCCATATCGGGAAATGCGAATTCGCCAAGATTCGGTGGCGATTTCAGAGGGAACTTCATGTCGAAACGCTCTGCCGTCTTCGCATAGACCGTCGCCAATTCCACGATCTGCGGGCGTTCATTCGAAATAACGGTTGCAAAAGGTTTCTCTGATGGCTTCTCGCCGCGGAACGTCTCGCCCGTCAGCAATGCAAATTTGCCGACAACCGCCCTGCCGCCCATTTCAGGCAGTTTCAATTCCAATAATAAGATCGTGTCCCAGAACGGGTTATAGATGGCGCTGACGGCATTCTCACGGTCATAGCTACCGGTGATTTCCATGGCGCCGACGAAGAAATCAATCCATTGCGGCTTCTTCAACAGCTCCATGCGGCGCCAACGGCGAAGGCAGCGATTTTCGAAAAAACTTTCCACCGCAACATCCGGATTGCCCATGGCCATCCGATGGAATTCCGTAACGGTTCCCATGACTCGCAAGGCAGGCCGAAATGCCTTGACATCAGGCACATCCGCAACCGTCTGAGCCGTCACGCACAAACAGAACAGCAACGCGACGGCAAGAAGTTTTGTGAATATGCGCAAGTCCTTGTCCATCAATTGATTTTCGCGCCTTGGAGGCCTGACACATTGAGTTTCTTACCGTTCGGCAACGCCGAATTCATGATGCCGCTGCCGCGAACCGTGTTCGGATCCGTCTGCAACGTGCCTTCATGGGCCAAAGAGCCCCACTTGGCGTCGCCCGCCATGCCGAACAGTTTGTACGTTTCGGCAGCGCATTCCTGCCATTCGAAATCATCTTCCGACGGCGTTCCGTTGAACGGCGACTCATAACCGGCGGCGTAACGGACGGGCAACAACGTGCCTTCCCAATCAGGCGTGCAAAGATTCCAAATGCTCTTCAGCGGTTCCGTCTTGTCGCAGATGCATCCCTGTCCGACGGTCTTGGAATTCACGCCAAAGACGGAGCTGTCATCGTCAGGATGCCAGACATGCGTCACTCCGTTGTAGGCGACTTCGTAGTCGCGGTCGCTTCCGCCCGAACGGTGATAACCGGCGCGGGAAGCCGCGACCGTCCAGATATACTGGTCTTTCACAGGATTGAAGGCGGTGAAAATGCCTTTCGAAATGGAACCGCTTGAGCCACCTGTGAAAATCTTTGTCAGCGGATTGTGCATCTTCCGGGCGGCGAAAACCATGATGGTGCCGTCGCCTTTGAAAAATTCTGGGCTTAGGATCCACGGTTTGCAAGTCTCTGTGACGTAGTATTTTGGATCATAGATGGCCTTGTCGTCGCCATAGATACGGGAGTTTCCCGTCAGCAGGATGTACTTTTTCGGATCGCCGGAATTGATCAGGAAATTGAGTCCGAGAACGCACTGCTTGTATTTGGAACGCTTGCTGTCGCTCAAGCTGAAGGGGAACCAGTTGGTGAAGCCTTCATGCCCACTGCAGTCCGTAGAGAACATGGCGACGATCGGCGTCGGAATGTGGAAGCAGTACTGCAAGATCGGAACGCTGATGCAGAACCATTTCTGCGACGCCCAGACATATTCCGCGCAGAGCGCGACGGATTCCTCCGGATTTTCATACGCCTTCTTGCAGAGATCCGTATAGTTGTCTTTCGTGCCTCTGTAGTTCTGGCAGGATGCGGGATTGCAAAGCAACGACATCTGCGCCCAGTAGGGAACACGCAACTGATCGCCGCCTTCGCGGAAGTTCGCATTTTTGTAGCCGCGTGTGATGCCGTAGCCTGGCGACGGAATCGTTTCGTTACGCGTCACCTTCTCCTTATCCGCCGAAAATTCCTCCAGATGGCCGCGGATGTACCAATGGTCAAGGCCGTTGGAGACATCGTCCAGCCCGAAATAGCCCAGCAGATTCTTCTGATATTTGCCCTGCGTGTCCGGCGAGCCGTCGGCCATCGCAAGAAACAGCTGTTCATGCTCTTCCGTATTATATAGAGGATAGAAGAAGCAGCCTTTTTTCTTGTCGTACGGATTGGTGCTCTTCGGAATGCGCACATGGAAATGGTAATCGTTCAAAACGTCGCCGCCTTCTGACGTGACCCCACGCAACCGCAGATTTTGCCGCAACGTCTCCACAGCAGTCTGCTCAATGGCGCCCGGCATCGAATCATTCAGTGATGCGAGCAGCTTGTTCATGGCCTGAATGGCGCTGCGGTCGTTGTCGATACCCTTAGCAAGCATGTCCGGATTAGCGGCATTGAGCACGCCTTCAATCATGCTAATGTCTGTGCTCATCAACGATTTGTTAAGGCGGACGGCATCCGCCGTCACAGACGTGGGAACATCCGGCAATGGACCGGGCGCGCCGCACCACCAACCATAGCCGTTTGCATCCTTATGCGTTGAGTAGCAACAACCATTGCAACACGACTTGCCCGTCGGAAGGATGATGATATGGTCGTAATAATCCTTGCACCGCTTCTTGTCGTTTTTGAACTGCTTCACGGTGAAATCCAGCCATTTGGCGACGATGTAGTCCATCTGGCGGTTGCACATCTGGACGTACGTCCAACTCATGGCGCGGTTGACAGTCGCCATGCGCGACAGAATGTCCGCCTGCACATTGGCGGCGGAATACGCCGCCGCGTCCACGGCGTTCTGCAATTCGATCTTCTGGCGGACGTTTTCGCCGATGGCATAAACGCCGCCCGTCACCATGACGAGAAACATGAAAACGCCGAGCGTGATGACCAGAGCGGCACCAGAATCGTCCCGCCGAATGTCACGCAAACGACCATTTGCTATGTCTAATACTGTGGTTCTCATTATGTTATATCAATGTAAAGTGCCATGTCCCATTCGGGGCTGTTTTGGTATTTGCTTTAAGCTTTAAGCTTTTAGCTTTCGGCTGTTTTGGCATTTGCTTTCAGCTTTCAGCTTTAAGCTTTTAGCTGTTCAATCTCTGTCTTTAGACGGCATCTGCGGGAAAGTCGTGGTGTTCCACGGCCGCGGCAGGATGCAGGTTTCGGACAAATGGAAGCACGGCGTATTGCCGGATTTGATCTTTTTCATCTTCTGGGAGAACGTCTTGTCCGGCTTGAAGCCAGTCAAATCCCATGCGGTGTCGGGATCGCCGCCCGCATGGAAGTATCCAATGACTTCCGCCGCGTAGGGGATGAGCATCGGAAAACTGAAATTGACCGTCACTTTGACGGCCGGAATCTGTTGCGCCTCCATCAAGTCCTGACTATCAGAACCGATTGATACTTGGTTCTTTATGTTAGCGGAACCAGGGATTTTCCCCCAGCCGGGAACTTCAACTTTATTGGCTTCCTTTCCGCCGCTGAAACCGAAAAAGGCCAACGACGTGACGGCCGCCTGATGGACAGGGCCGCTGTTCGAGAAAAAGCCTTTTCCTTCGGTGGCGTTGGGAACGCGATAATCCTTTGGATTATAGACAATTGCGGCACGCGCCGCGTTGAACGCGGCGTATTGCGTCAGCTGTTTCGCCATGAGAATCAGTGCAAACTGCACCGTGCCGAATATCAACAGCAAGAATACCGGCATGACGATGATGAATTCCAAGAGGACGGAGCCTCGATCGTTTCGTTTCATTGGGCGGCACCTCTAACCAGAAGTGTTTCAATGACTAATGTAAAGACGGTTCCCAGCGAAATCGCCACGCCGTAGGGGACGCGGACGCGTTCGTCACTGGCCGGCGGGAGCGCTTCGCGCCCCGCCTTGCGGTCGTATTTAGGATTGAACACGCAGTTGGCGTAATGCTTCAGCCGCCGTGTGTCGGCCAGACCGATGCAGATCATGACAACAGCCAAAATCACGCCCGCGATGGACGTGCACAACAGAAAACCACCCACGCGTTTGAGACCAATCGCGCAACCGACCGCGAAGAACATTTTCAAATCGCCGCCGCCGACTCCTTTCAAAAGAAACGGCAGCAACAGGAACAGAAAGCAGACAAGCCCGCCTCCCAGGCCCATCATGGCGAGTTCGACGCCGCCGTAGCCCAGCCGCCAAACCAGGGCGACGCAAGCCAGCGGAATCGTTATCGCGTTGGGTAGCCGCCGTAGCTTGCAGTCCGTGTAGCAAAGGACTGCAAGCACGGGGGTTAGCGCCAACAAAATGGCCAGGGAGGTGGTCATGCGGTCACAGAATTATTCGCTCTTCTTTTCGCCGCCGCCATCGCCCTGCTTTTCGCCGCGGATCTTGGAGGCGTTTTCAAGCTGCTTGTCAACGTCTTCAACGGTCTTTTCGATCTGTTTCTGACGCTGATCAACAGCGGCTTCGACACCGGCTTCACCGCCGAGGGATTTGGTCGTGGCACCGAACATCTGGGCGATGTTCTTACCGAAGACCATCACGAGGCCGACAACGGCCGCGGCAACCAACAGAGCGATGACCACGTATTCCATGGCGACAGCACCTTTGTCATCGCCAAGAACGCGGCACAGCATACGACCGAACGCATTGCGTTTCGCTCTTTCTAACCAGACTTGCTTCTTCATTGGATTCTCCTTTGTTTTTTTGGGGGATTTTGTGATGTCTTTGCGGGACATCGGTTTACGACAAACGAAAAACAAAAAAATCTATGGTAGCGGCATGGCGATGCCCGCCATAACCTGCTGGAAAAACGCCTGTATCTCCAAGCCTGTGCCTTTCAGCTGGCCTGTTGACATGTCATAGACGCCCGGATAGCCGAGCACCTCCGCGCCATGCCACACAAGAAAGATCGGTATCGCCGCCAAAAGCGTGACAATGACGTATTCCATCATGATGGAACCATTGTCTTGCTGTATGTTCAATAGGCTACGCATGATACTTTTTTGGATTTTCTGGATTTTTCTAGATCCTCCAGAATTTCCAGAACTTCCAGAACTTCCAGAACATCTAGTTGCTTTTAGCTTTTAGCTTTCAGCTTTCAGCTACCTCTTGATTTCCGCCCAGCTGATCTTGACGATGGAATCTCCGGGGATACCCATGTCCAAAATCTTCTGGCGGTTGGCGATGATCTGCTCCGGCGTCGCCTCCTGCTTGGCGATGGCGTTCGTCTTGGCACGGACGGCGCGGACCTTTGCGTTGATCGTATCAGGGAAATCGTCGGGCAACAGTTTGGCCTGCTGTCCGAGCAGGATGGCGATGCCTCCCGCAATTGCGGCGGAGCGGTCTTCGCCAGCCAACGCGAGTTTCTTCATGGAAAGAACCAAGCCGTCGCGCTGCTCGATGACTTCATCCGCATGCATGACATAGTCGGCGGCTTTGTTGCCTTGTTTGATATTGCGCACTTCCTTCAAGGAGTCGTGCTCCCAGAACTTCAGGAAGTCTTCCAAGACTTTGAAATCCTGCCGCGCCAGATAGATATCTGGCCTGAATGAAGCATCTTCCATGGATGCGGAGTCGAATTCCGACGGCAGCATCGTCAGGAAGTTGTAGAAGATTTCCATGCCTAGCACTTGGTCATAGTTGCCTGCGGGTTCCGTGCGGTTCCAACGCGGCAACGGATGTTTGAAGATGTCGCACGCCAATACATCCGCCTGGACTTGCTTGTCGAAGAGGCGTTTCATGTAATCCGGCATCTGGCCGTCTGAAAGATTCCTGTTGGTAAGCGTTTCAATCAGATTGCGCATCTGCTGTGAGTCTTCGCAAAGCGTCTGATTGAGTTTCTCCAACTCAGACCGCTTGTCAGCCAAAACAGGATAGACGCCGCATTCCGCCGTTGTCGGCAACGGCAGCGTGGCGGCGATTTTCGCGAAATCCAGACCGGCCACGGCTTGATAGTTGGCCTGCAACGCTTTCTGGGCGTTAGCCAATTTGTCCAAAGGCTGCCGCAAATCCGCAATGAACGATTCCACTTTTTCGGAATATCTTACATCTTTCTTCTTGCGTTCCGCATGGCGTGCGATGGCGGTTTCGCTGATGGTACCAAGCTTTGCGATGACATCCGGCAGTTTCGCGATATCCTTGAAATCATTGAGCGCGGCGTCGATGGCTTTCAACTCGTCGCTCGTGCGGACAAGTTCCTCCTTCACATCCGTAGCGGCCGCGATGAGCGGCTGGCAGAACTCCGGTATGCTGCCGGGCAGCGTAGACAACTCATTGGAAAGATTTTTGATGGACGCTTCGATGGCGGACGGCATGGCATTCTTGTCCTCCAACGTGGTACGCGCTTCCAAAAACGCGTCGTTGACGCGTTTTACGAGCAACGCTTCGTTTTTCGCCTGCGCCGCCGTCGTATCGTTCCACTTCCACAGTTCCATGTTGGAGCTGAGCATCGGGCTGAGGATCTTGTTGGCGCTGATCCACTTAAGATCCGCAAACAACGCTTTGACTTCGGCCCATTTCTTGATGGTATCCTCCCACTGGTCCACCTGTTTGGACAGTTCGTCGCGTTCATAGCGGTGCGTATCCGCGCCACGGGCGTTGGCGGCGGCCTCCAACTGGGCGCGCGCTTTCTTGAAATCTTCGTTCTGCGCCGCTAGACGCGCCTTCTCAATGTGCGACTTCGCGGACGGCGTCGCATTCATCCACATGAAATAGCCGCCAAGAACGACGACCAACGTCAGAATAACCGTCGCGATCTTCAGACCGATGTGAGAGCGGACATGCTGGACATATTTGTCCCAATAGCGCAAATCCACGTAGGAAATCGTGATGACGTCGCCGTCCTTCAGCAAACGGGCGGAGTCGTTGAGATTCATCGAAAGCGGCGTGCCGTTGACCTTCGTGCCGTTGCGGCTGCCCATGTCTTTAATCCATGTGGAGCCATCGGGGCGGCATTCCAGACAGGCGTGGTAATGGGAGATGACGGCGTCGTTGAAGACGATGGCGCAGTCCGGAGCGGAACCGATTTTCATTGTCTCCTGATCCAAATCGTACAGTTTTCCCTTCGCCTCGCCGTTGAGCTGTTCAAGGCGGTTGAAGGGATGGAGGGCTTTGCGGCCGCCTGTTTCTGCCGCAGATTCCACCTTCAGCAGGCAGTCGCCAATGCGGATTTGATCGCCCGCCTGAAGCTTGCGTTCCGTGATACGTTCTCCCTGGAAGAACGTGCCGTTGCGGCTCTGCATATCCTTAATGATTGCATGGCCGCCCTTTACGAACAGCTTGGCGTG
>JAEEGF010426825.1_pt1 | contig 13311 bp, 13 predicted proteins | sample 9134171 | NCBI WGS metagenome assembly JAEEGF01 (sample SAMN16246542, study PRJNA631951) | gut metagenome | biome: gut microbiome; feature: rumen; material: AP-attached | host: Bos | place: Iran: Karaj | collected 2018-10
TTATAGACGATAAGGTAGATAGGTTCAAGGTGTAAGTGCGGTAACGCATTCAGCTGATGAATACTAATAGATCGAAGGTTTATTCTAAAAAGAAGATATGTAGATTCGGAATACTGTGTGAAGTTTTGAGGTTGCTAGTCAACCCAAATAATATTCCTCAATAGCTCAGTTGGTAGAGCACTCGGCTGTTAACCGAGTTGTCGTAGGTTCGAGTCCTACTTGGGGAGTTATGGCTCCGTGGTCAAGCGGTTAAGACATCGCCCTTTCACGGCGGTAACACGGGTTCAATTCCCGTCGGAGTCATTTGCCTTTGGCAAACAATAAGCCGATGTGGCTCAATTGGCAGAGCAGCTGATTTGTAATCAGCAGGTTATCGGTTCGAGTCCGATCATCGGCTTTTTTCTATTGAGTAGAAAGAGGCCAATTTTTTTTATAAGGGTCTTGCTTGTATACACAATATGGACCTTTAGCTCAGTTGGTTAGAGCAACCGGCTCATAACCGGTCGGTCCAGGGTTCGAGTCCCTGAGGGTCCACTTTCTATGATTATTAATAATATGGCCTCATGGCTCAGTTGGTTAGAGCGCCGCCCTGTCACGGCGGAGGTCGAGGGTTCAAGTCCCTCTGGGGTCGTTTCCAGTTCTATATTATTTGTGGGATCTTAGCTCAGCTGGGAGAGCATCTGCCTTACAAGCAGGGGGTCACAGGTTCGAGCCCTGTAGGTCCCATTCACAATCATTAATTTGATTGTAGATGCCGTAGTGGCGGAACTGGCAGACGCGCGGGACTTAAAATCCCGTGGTGGCGACATCGTACCGGTTCGATTCCGGTCTACGGCATTCACTCTTTGAGTGAAACTGAATATTGTGTGTGTGTAGCTCAGCTGGATAGAGCACTTGGCTACGGACCAAGGTGTCGGGGGTTCGAATCCTCTCACGCACGCTAAATTAAAAGAAAAAGAGATAGGTTTTACCTATCTCTTTTTTCTTTTAACTCACCGGCAGGTCGAATTCGAACGGGTTCGAACTCTCGCCTGCCGGCTCGGTCGGCGCTAAACGACGTCCACTGGACGTCAGCGCCCTCTCACGCACGCTGTTTTGGGCGCAATCTATGTTATAATCCTAGACAGCTAACATTGACAGTGTTTATATGATGTGATAAAACTGTACTATAAGCTGTAGTACAGTCTAGAACATATGGGGAATTGAAGTATGAGAATAATTGGATTTTTCTTGTGGTTAATACAGGGGATATTGTTATTGGCTTTGACCATGTTAGGTCTTATGGCAATTGACTATTATGTTAGTCCAGATTGGTTATACAATGACAATATTGTCTTTTTTATTTTAGGTCTAGTTTTTTTTATTCATTTTATATTTGGAATTAAAAGAAGTAATAAGAGATATAATAAGAAACACGAGTATGAAGATGCATATTATGATGAGTATCAACCAGTAAAGACTTATCATGCTCACACTAAGAAACCAAATCATTTACGTCGTTCATTCCTGGCTTGTTCACTGGTAGCTTTATTATTAATCGGGCTAGGTATTCATAACATTTCTAAGCAAAAAAGTTTAGATGGCGTACCAGAGAATGTCATTGAGTTTGGTGAAAACTATCCTGAAGCAGAGGAGTTTGTTAGGAATTACAATAAGTATGCATACGCAGATTTTGACATGGATGTATCGGAAGAAATGTCAGAAAAGGATATTCCGCTCTTTATCCAATGGGACAAAAGATGGGGATACAAAAATTATGGCGCTAATTATGTAGGAGTTGCAGGATGTGGCCCTACTTGTCTGGCTATGGTCGTGTGTGGCTTAGAGCATGACGCGGAAATAAATCCATATGTCGTTGCAGCGTACGCGTCAGATGAGGGATTTTATACCTATGGGCAGGGAACATCTTGGAATATTATGACAGAAGGAGCAAGACATTTCGGTTTGAATGTTTCTAGCGGAAATGTTTCTTCAGATTATATCATTGACAATTTATCTAGTGAAACACCTATGATTTGCTCAATGTCACCAGGTGATTTTACAAAAACGGGTCATTTTATTGTATTAACTGGAATAGATTCAAATGGAAAAATCATTGTAAATGATCCTAATAGTCCTAAGAATAGCAACAAACACTGGGATGTAAATACTTTAGTATCACAGATGAAAGGTGTTTGGAAATATAATATATAGTTAAATTGGAGGGGAAGAGATGAAAAAAATACTTGTATGTTGTCTTTGTGGTTTATTATTAGTTGGATGTGGACAGTCAAACACAAATAACACATCAGAATTAGATAGCTCAGAGGAGACTAATCAGGTACAAGAATCAGTTGAAAGTGAACCAGAAGAGGAAGAAGAAACAATTGAGGAAGAGCCTGAAATAGCAGAATATCCATTAAACCTAGATATATCAGGATGTGATACATTTACTCAGATTGTAGACACAGTTCTTGAGCCGGGAATGGGTTATACAAACGAAACAATAGGTGACGCAGATGCATTATTAGTATGCACATTTGCTTACGACAACATGGACGGCAATATGGCAGCCATTGATTCGGCCATATATGTTTATAATGATGGTGTGCCAGAGTGTATTGGTAATGTATCTTCTATAGGCACAGCTTATCCACTTGCAGTAAAGGAAGGATACTTGTATGTTGGAATTCATCATGGCACAGCAAAATACACTATAGAAAATAATGAGTTAATTGAAGTGGAGTCTTCATGGATAGAATATGATGATGAAGGTAACGAAGAATTCTACTATCATGAGGTATCTGGGGAAGAGACAAAATCAGAAAGCTCTGACGCAGTAGACAGCATTCAGAATGAATATGATGAAGCTACAATCCTCAATTTCGATGTAATTCAATAAAAAGGGTGAAGCGCTAGCATTGAATGCTAGCGCTTCTTTTATTAAATGTATTGAAATGAAAAAATGAAGTTATTATCTAGTAGTTATTATTTGCTCTGCTCCGCAAGCCATGACCACATATTTACGCCATCTTCTTCACATTCATTGTTGAAGAAGTATAACCATGACCAGTGGCCCATGTATTGGTATGCTTCACCGTCTTCGCCAGTAAAGCGGCCAGTTGTATCATGTACATCGTCAAATACTGAAGAATGAACATTAGCACCTATTGCTTCAAGTCGTTCGATTGTTGGTATTTCAAAGTTTTCTGGAACAACAGTTGTATCGTTTTTAGCATATATGAACCAGATTGGTAAATCCTTTATTGATGAAATTTGTGCATCTGTAATACCGCTATCGGCATATGCTTCACAGATTGGGAAAGCAGCTGCAAAGTAATCAGGATAATTCATAATCATATCCATTGTCATGAAGCCACCATTTGAGCATCCTCCAATATAAATGCGATTTGTATCAATATTAGGATTAGATGCTACATATTCATCAATAAGTCCTTTTAAGGTCTCAAGGTAAACAGAATCTGTACCAGGATTATCCGCCCAATCGCCATTTTCATTGTAAGTAAGCCAGAAGGTTTCAGTCTGAGGTGTAAGCACATAAGCGCCGCCCATTACATCTTGAAATTCATCGGAATATAATGCTGTAACTTCGTTGCCCAAAACAGCAATCTCATTTTGTGTACCGCCTTCTCCGGCACCATGAATCCAAATAACAAGTGGATGCTTATTTCCGTCATCTTCTGGAGCATAAGAACCATATGTCAGGGTATACTTGTCATCTGAATATGTTCCTGTTAAATCAACGTTTTCAAGTTGAGGATAAATCGAACCATCTAAAGATAAATCAATAGCTGAGTCAATTGTTACATCAGAAATATCAGCTCCATCTGCACTCTTTAAAGACTGTCCATCATTTAAGGTTACTTCCAATTCATAAGGTGAGCAGACAGTGTTTTGCCAAGTGAAAACATCGTAGCAGAATGGGTTGCCCTCATCTGGACTATATGAAAGCTCAAGGGCAACATATTCAGATGAATCAGTTTTGTTTCCATTCTCATCACAGGTGTAGGCATCTAATACGGTCCTATCTGCAGTTGCTGTAATGTGTTCTGAAGGATCACCTTCAAAGTTCTCATCCATAAGTGCGGCATAGTTAAATGATTCTTTTGTTTCAGATACAGAAAATGTATCAGCCGATACTGATGAAGAATCAATTGAATCATTAAAGTGGATTATTGTAGTAGTTACCGCTGGTCCCCAATCATCACCAACTACTACAGCTTTTTGTGTTCCAGTTAATGAAACTGGAGTGTTTGCATCGACTGTGGTATCACTGTTTGAAGATTCAGTTGTACCACAACCCACAAGACCGAAGACACACAATGATGCCATCAGTAGAGAAATAGTTTTTTTCCTCATTGTAAAAATCCTCCCATATATTGATTGATAACAGAGTGAATAATAGCACAAATAAACTCTGCAGATTTAGTTGACTGATAACTGGTTAAAATATAAGGATGATTGGTAAAACTAAAAGCTGATACAATTCAATGGTATGTGATATAATTTCTACAGACTAGTTTATGGAGGTGCAAAATGAAAGCATATTTTGCAGGTGGATGTTTTTGGTGTGTAACACCAATTTATAAAATATATGGAGTAGACCAGGTGACATGCGGCTATTCTGGTGGGGATGAGGTGAATCCTACATATGAAGATGTTAAGGCTCAAAAGACAGGACATAGAGAAACTATTGAGCTGACATACGAGCCTGAAAATGTAACCTACGATAAGTTATTGGATATTTATCTTGCAAACGTTGATCCATTTGATGGAGAAGGCCAGTTCATTGATAAAGGTTTTTCTTATACATTAGCTATCTATTACAACACAGATGAAGAAAAGGCAATTGCTGAAAAGAAGATAAATGAGCTGGAGCAGGAGTCAGGCAAGAAGGCGCAAATCTCCTTAGAAAAGTTTAAAAGCTTTTACGAAGCAGAAGAAGAGCATCAGGACTACTATTTAAAAAATCCGGAAGCTTTTGAGAAGGAATTGATAGAAAGCGGTCGAAAGGAGGTGTAATCGTGCAGGAGAAACTAAAAAAGATAAAAGTTTTGTTTGGTGATGTAGATAATACACTTCTTTGCTTAAAAATGTATAACGAAGCAGGCAAAAGAATAGTAGGTTTTGAAGACGCTAACGACTGGCTGAAATATAATATAAACAATAATGCTTACATTAAATGCCAGGCTCCTAGAGGTGTAAAAAATCTTATTGATGATTTACATTTTAATCATGGTGTTAAAATATATGGCTTAACAGAGTGCAGTAATTCTTTTGAATACAATTCAAAATATAATCGTTTGAGAGAGTGCTACCCAGGAGTTTTTGAACATCACGGTGACTTGATTTCCACAGAGACACGCCATAAAAAGGTACTCATCATGAAGATGATTGCAGAGCGTGACGGCTACAATATGGACGAGATTATGTTTATAGATGATAGCTATACAGAAATTATGGAAGCATTCGGCGCAGGAATCTTAGCCATGCATACTACAGAAGTAATGGAAAGGTTCATGTAAAGAGATATTCCGAAATGGAATGGAAGCTATACATAAATGAATAACTGATACCCCTTAAATCTATTGAGATATATAAAGTATGACTATAAAATTTACTTTGTATGTTTTAAAGAATAAGGGGTATTTTTTTGATATATATAATTAAAAGGGTATTACAGTTAATACCAATTCTGTTTGCAATTACATTTCTTTCATTTGCAATGATGAGACTTGCAGGAAGCGATGTTGTTGAGCAGAAAATGTTGAACACAGGACAAGTAATATCAGAAACGCAGCTTGAAATGGCAAGGGAACAATTAGGTCTTAATTCTCCCTTTTTAGTTCAATATTTTAGATGGCTTGGCAATTTGCTTCACGGAGATATGGGCGTCAGCTATGTCTCTGGTAAGGATGTGTTTGAGACATTTGTTTCAAAGCTTCCTGCCACAATACTGCTTACAGTTACATCAATTGTACTTACAGTCATAATCTCCATTCCTCTTGGAGTAATATCAGCTGTATATCAAAACAAATTCATAGACTACTTAATTAGATTTTTAAGCTTTATAGGAAACAGTCTGCCTAATTTTTTTGTTTCCCTGGTACTTATGTATTTCTTAGGAATCAAATTGGGATGGCTACCAATTATTTCTAAGGATATTAATAGTAGCAGTATTATTATGCCGACTTTGACTTTGGCCATTGCCATGTCTTCAAAATATTTGCGTCAGGTTCGCACAACTGTGTTGGATGAATTGAGCAAGGATTATATTGTAGGGGCAAAAGCAAGAGGTGTAAAGTTTTCCGTTACATTAATGGGAAGTGTGCTTCGTGCCACACTGGTAACAATAATTACATTGTTGGCGTTGTCCATTGGAAGTCTTTTGGGCGGAACAGCTATTGTGGAATCCATTTTCATGTGGGACGGAGTGGGAAAAATGGCAGTAGATGCAATAAATATGCGAGACTATCCAATCATTCAGGCATATGTAATGTGGATGGCTATTATCTATGTGCTCGTTAATCTCATTACAGATTTATCATACAGATTCTTGGACCCAAGAATTAGATTGGGGGATAGAGAATCATGAAAAAGAAAATGAAATTAATCGTAATGAGTGCCTTAGTTTTGCTTGTTATTTGCATGGCTATTTTTGCAACATTTATATGTCCGTATGACCCTTATGAGCAGGATTTAAGTATGGCATATCAAGCTCCTGGTTTAGAGCACCTCATGGGAACAGATGCATACGGCAGAGATATGTTTTCAAGGGTAATAATAGGAGGACAGGTAAGTATATTATCTACACTTGTCCTGGTAGCAATTATTGCAGTATTTGGCACAACCATAGGAATTATATGCGGATATTTTGGCAACAAAGTTGACTTTGTAGTAATGAGAATATCTGATTTATGTCTTGCTTTTCCAGGATTAGTATTTGCACTTGCAGTTGCAGCAATACTAGGTGGAGGTATCGCAAATGCGGTAATCGCATTGGCGGTTATAAGTTGGCCAAAGTATTCTCGAGTGGCTAGAGGTCTTACACTATCCATAAAGGATTGTGCTTATATTGAGGCAGCAAAATTAGCAGGAGATAATTCTCTTCAAATAATTTGCCGTCATGTGATTCCAAATATATTAGGACCAATCATAGTTACATCCACATTAGATATTGGAACAATGATGATGGAAATCGCAGGCTTATCATTCCTAGGTCTTGGCGCACAGCCACCTGTAGCAGAGTGGGGAAGCATGATGTCTAATGGACGAAGCATGTTGCAGACTTACCCATGGGTTGTATTATCTCCGGGAATTGCAATTTTTGTTTCGGTAGTTATTTTCAATCTTTTTGGAGATACACTTCGTGATGCTGTAGATCCTAAAAACATATCAGGATCGTTAAAGAAATAAAGAATTAGAAATTTCTATAATAAAGAAATTTTTAATATATAAAAAGGAGTATTTATAATGAAAAAGCTAGTAGCAATGATGCTTGCTTTGACTCTCACAGCAGCTACATTTGTAGGCTGTGGGACAAAAGCAGAAAACCAGACAGCTGATTCTAGTGCGGAATCAGGGAAAAAGACATTTGTCTTTGGAGACACAACATTTAACGCAGAAAATGAGGAAGCAAACATTGATCCACATGACACATATTGCGGATGGGCAGCAATTAGATATGGAGTGGGAGAGACACTATTCAAGTTCAATGACAATATGAAACTTGAACCATGGATTGCTGAAAGTTATGAAAACATTGATGAATTAACATGGAAGATTACACTTAAGGATGGCGTAACATTCTCTAATGGAAATCCTTGTGACGCAGAGGCAGTAAAGGCTTGCATTGAGGATTTGGTTGCAGTTCATGAACGTGCAGCAGGAGATTTGGCAATTGATTCAATTGAGGCAGATGGCCTTGAGCTTACAATTACTACAACTACACCAAAGCCAACATTAATCAATTATCTTTGTGATCCTTATGGTTGCATTATAGATGTTACTGCAGGAAATGCAGATGGAATCGTAGTTGGTACAGGTCCATTTGTTGCAACAGAATTAATAACAGATGATCATATCAATTTAGTAAAGAATGAGAACTACTGGAATGGAAATGTAAACATAGACGAAGTTACTGTTCTTACTATTTCTGATGGAGATACACTTGCAATGGCACTTCAGAATGGTGATATTGATGCTGCTTATGGTATGGCATATGCAAGTTATCCATTATTTGAAAATGATGATTATGTATTTACAAGTACAGCTACAAGCCGCGCTTTCTACCTTCAGATGAATTACAATTCAGATATCATAAAGGATGATGCAGTAAGAGAGGCAATCGCTCTTGGTATCGATAAAGAAGGATTCGTAAATACGTTATTAAATGGATATGGTTATGTAGGTTCAGGTGCATTCCCTGAAACATTCCCATTTGGTGAGGGCGTAAATGCCAAGGAGTATGACCCCGAAAAGGCTAAAGAAGTTCTCGAAGCAGCAGGTTGGGTTGATACTGATGGTGATGGAATCAGAGAAAAAGATGGAAAGACTTTAACAATCAATTGGGTATCATATCCTAGTCGCCAGGAGCTTCCTCTTTTAGCTGAGAGCGCTCAGGCTAATTTGAAAGATATCGGAATCGACGTACAGTTAAATGTAACAGCTGACCATGGTACAATCGTTTCAGAGCCTACAGGCTGGGATGTATATGCAGCAGCATTTGTTACTGCTGGTATCGGTGATCCAATGTATTTCTTCAGCACACACTGTTTATCAGATTCAACAAAGAACCGTGGAGCATATTCTAATGCACAGTTAGAGGAGCTTGCACAGGAGATGAACAACACATTTGATGTAGATGAAAGAAACGATTTAGCTGTTCAGATGCAGCAAACGATTTTGGATGATGATGCATTTGTATTCTGCTCATTCCTTCGTATGAGCATGATTTGCAAGTCTAACGTTACAGGCTTAACAGCTCATTCTAGTGATTATTATGAGCTTACAGCAGAATTAGATATTAATTAATATGAGGAGAGCTTACGCTATGAATGAAACTTTTTTTGATTACAATTCCGTAAGTATAGAATTTGATGGAAAAGTGGCAGTTAATAGCGTAAGCTTTTCTATTAATAAAGGGGAGGTACTTGCTTTAGTAGGTGAGTCTGGAAGTGGTAAATCTACAATAGTAAAGTCCATAATTGGAATATTAAATTCCGATGGAAAAATAACACAAGGTGAAGCGGTATTCGAAGGGGAAAATCTCTTTGCTAAAAAGGAAAAAGAGTATAGAAATCTACGTGGTAAAAAAATCGGAATGATATTCCAAGATTCACTAGGCTCCTTTTGCCCAATAAGGACAATTGGAGACCAGATAACTGAAGCAGTGAGAGCCCATGAAAAAATAAGTAAACAAGAAGTAAAAACAAAGGCAGTAGAGCTATTCCATAAGCTAAACTTTAGTGAACCGGAAAAATTATGGAAAAGCTATCCTTTTGAGTTGTCAGGTGGAATGAATCAACGTGTGGGAATTGCTATGGCGATGTTGCTCAATCCACCATTACTTTTGGCAGATGAGCCAACAAGCGCATTGGACCCTAAGGCTACAGAGATGGTTTTAGAGGAACTGAATAACATGCGCAAAAATCTTGGAACATCAATTATTATAGTTACCCATGATATGTCGATTGTGCCAAGAATAGCAGATAAGATATTAGTATTAAAAGATGGAATGGTAATGGAATCTGGTAAGGCCGCTGATGTTTTGAGTAATCCTCAAAATGATTATACGAAGCTTTTATGTGATGCAGTACCAGTTTCAGGGAGAAAAGGATGGAACCTTTCATTACAGTAGAAAATATATGTAAGACATTTTCTAGAAATGATAAACAGAATACAGAGGTCTTGAAGGGCATTTCTTTTCAGGTGAGCCAGGGCGAATGTCTAGGAATAGTTGGGGAATCTGGAAGTGGAAAAAGCACATTGGCACGAATTATGCTTGGGCTAATTCCGGCTACAGATGGAAAAATCATCATCAATGGAAAAGAGCAAAAGGGAATTAGACTCGGTAGCCAGATGGTATTTCAAAACCCAAATGCATCCTTTAATCCACGTAAAACTATTGGTTATGGTGTAGGTGAAGGTTTAAAAAATAAGGGGGTACCACAGGACGAAATTGACGAAAAGATAGATTATCTTTTTGATATGTGTGGTCTACAAAGGGAGTTAAAAAATAAATACCCACACCAAATCAGTGGAGGCCAATGCCAGCGAGCTGCCATAGCCAGAGCGTTAGCTATGAATCCAGATATACTTATCTGCGACGAGGCCACTAGCGCCTTGGATGCCACTGTGCAAAAACAGGTAATTGAATTGTTACAGGAGCTTAGAAGAAAACAAAATATTACTATTATATTTATCAGCCACAACATGGCACTTGTAGAAATGTTTTGTGATCGAGCCATTCTGATTGAAAATGGCACAACAAAAAGAACTTTTGGTCCAACATAGCCCAAAACTATGGCCTTTAACAGTAAAATAAAGTAAAATAAAAACTGTTCGGAGACAATCCAGTTTCTGAATAGTTTTTTTGTTTTTAAGATTATGGAAAAGTTAGCAAATGATAATAAAGCCTATTGGATTAACAGGGCCAAGGGCTATTCAGAAGTTAATAAAGAAGAATTATCTGGGATTCAGCACGACACATGGAAAGAGTTCTTGGTGTCAGAGATATCTAAGTGTTACCCTGACAGGAACCCTGGCTCGATAAAAATTTTGGATGTTGGTGCAGGTCCTGGTTTTATATCTATCATTTTATCAGAGGCAGGCTATCAGGTTACTGCCTTCGATTTTGCAGAGACTATGCTGGAAGAAGCAAAGGCTAATGCAGGTGAATTATCAAAACAAATCAGCTTTGTTCAGGGAGATGCATTAAATCTTCCCTTTGAAAAAGATTCTTTTGATGTGGTATTTTCACGAAATCTTACTTGGAATCTTCCAGACCCTGCAAGAGCATACTCACAGTGGCTTTCTGTTTTGAAGTCAGGTGGATTGATGCTAGTGTTTGATGCGAATTGGTATTCATATTTAGTAGATGAAGATAAGCTTCAGGAGTATAAAATGGATCGAGACAATGTCAAGAACAGTTGTCTTGAAGACTACAACATTGGCGATAATTTTGAGCAGATGGAGCACATTGCTCGTTCATTGCCACTTACAGATAAAATTCGTCCTAAGTGGGATTTGGATTTTTTAAATAGCATTGATGCAGGACAGGTGTCTGTTATCGAGGACATAGGAAGCAGACTCTATTCCGAAAAAGAAAGGATAAATTATAATTCTACCCCACTATTTATGGTTAGAACGGTAAAAGGGTTATTTTAATGGGTGAGTTACACTTTATTGCCTTTGATGAAGAGGCAGATGATATAAAAGAAAAAGTAGAAAGCTACTGGACCAAAAGAGCAGACGGCTTTTTCGATTTAAGACATGATGAAATAGAAAGCAATAAAGCTGATAGATGGCTTAAGGAAATAGAAAAGTATTTACCAACTGGAAGAAGTCTTAAAATTCTTGATGTTGGATGCGGTGCAGGATTTTTTGAAATTATTTTAGGAAAGCTTGGACATGATGTTGCAGGAATAGATTTAACTGAAGAAATGGTTGCTAAAGCCAATGAAATGATTCGTATATACGATATGGATTCTTCAAGGGTAAAAGCAATAGTTGGAGATGCGGAGAATCTTGACTTTGCTGATGAGGAATTCGATGTAGTGATTAGTAGAAATCTTACATGGACACTTCCACATCCAATTGATGCATATGCGCAGTGGTATAGAGTTCTCAAAAAAGGAGGACTACTTCTAAATTTTGATGCAGAATATGCCAAGGGAGCTCATAACCTTAAAAGTCCAGAGAATCTTGCACACAAGGATATCGCAGATAGTCTGAAGGAGGAATGTCACGATATTTATCACATGCTTACAATCAGTATGTTAGACAGACCTCATTGGGATGAACATGTTTTATCTGATATAGGATTTTCATCAATTGAGGTTGACGATGATTTTGGAAATAGAATATTTGTAGAGCATGACGAGTTTTATATACCAGACAAAATGTTTAGTATCAAAGCTGTTAAAGCATAATGATGGGGGATTATTATGGAAATAAAGCAATTAAAATACTTTGTTGTAGCTGCAGATGTAGGGTCTTTTAGTGAAGCCGCAAAGGTTTTATACACAACTCAATCCAGTGTTAGCAAGGTAATATCCGCTCTCGAAAAGGAATTAGGCTACAACCTTTTTCAAAGAGAGAGCAAAGGTATTGCTTTAACATACGAGGGAGTGAAGTTTCACAACAAGGCAAGCGTTCTTGTTTCTGATTTTGAAGCACTAGAAACAACTAGTGTGGAGAACAATAACATCGTAAAAATTAGTATTAACCATAGTTCATGGTTGGCAAACTGTTTCTCCGATTTTTATGAATTAAATAAAGACGATGATGTTTGCTATAGCATTCATACAGACACAACTCATAACATTATTAATCGTATGAGAATAATGGAGGATGAGGTTGGCTTTGTATATGTATTTCCTGATACAAGATTACAGTTTGAATATGAAATAAAAAAATATCAGTTGAAATTCGAAAGACTAAAGTCTGTGGATGGAATGATTTATTTCCAGCCAGATGATGTTCAGCAGAATAGAGATTATTCAAGCAAGATTATACATGATTTAAAGTATATTCAATCAGAGCAAGATGATTATATCAGACAGGAATCATTCCAAACGGAGGATGGTGAGCCTGTAAATATTAAAAACGATATCGCTGTGATTACAAACAGTGATTATGTTATGCATGCATTATTGAAAAATAATTCATTAGCAAATCTTAGTGCTGATAGCTTTAATAGTTATGATTTAGGAATCAGACCAGGAATTCGACTCAAAAATACAAGAGGCAGTATTGACTTTGGAATCATTACAAATGAGAAAGGAAGACAAAGCAATCAATCAAGGGCATTTGTGGATTATATTAAGAAACAACTACTTTAATTTTTCGAAACTCTTTTTTTGAGTGAAGCGATAAAGCACCAATATACAAGGGTTTGGGGGATAATTTGTGAAAAAATAAAATTTGAAAAATTGTGAAGAAATTATGAAAAAAGACTTGCACAAATGTGTATTAAGTGTTATATTCTATATCGTACTAGCGAAAAGCTAATACCAAATTTTTCATAACTCAGCGACCAAGGGCAACTTGGTCGCACTCCCCGAACTTTCAGTCGGCGCGTTGGCGCCG
>JAEEGF010842918.1_pt1 | contig 13311 bp, 8 predicted proteins | sample 9134171 | NCBI WGS metagenome assembly JAEEGF01 (sample SAMN16246542, study PRJNA631951) | gut metagenome | biome: gut microbiome; feature: rumen; material: AP-attached | host: Bos | place: Iran: Karaj | collected 2018-10
GTCACCGTGAAATCCCCGCTTATGGTACTCAGCTCCATGCCTGCCCAGGTATGTAACGGTGAGCAGGTGGTGCTGCCGGTCAATGTCTTCGCGCTCAGCGACGATATCCGCAGCGCCAAGGTCACCGTCAAGGCTGAGGGCGCCCTTCAGATGGACGGTTCCCCGACGGCGACAGCCACATTTACCGAAGCAGGGGACCAGGTCGTCCGTTTCTCGCTCAAGGCAGTCGGGGAAGGCGCGGCCAAGGTGACCGTCGAGGCTTCCGGAGCCTCCCATAAGGCTTCAGAGATCATAGATATCCAGGTTGTCAACCCCAACCCTGAGACCGTGACCGTACGGCAGGAAATGCTTCCCGGCGGCAAGACCGTCACTTTCGAGGCAGGGGAGGGATCCACCCTTGAACTTGCCGGTTTCCCGGCAGTGGATGCCTCCGGCCTGTTCCGGACGATGAAGAACTACCCTTACAACTGCACCGAGCAACTGTCCGCCCGCGGCTTGACACTCCTCCATCTGCTGCCGCAGCTGTCGGAGACTGACGCCTCAGCGGCGAAAGAGTTGTTACCGGGCATCATCCATCAGATCTACTCGCGCCAGCGGAGCGACGGCGGCTTCTCGTACTGGAGCGGCGGTACCGTTTCCGACAGCTGGGTGAGTTCGATGGCGGGCCAGTTCCTGGCCGAGGCCTCAGCTGCGGGATTCGAGGTCCAGAAGGATGTAATTGACAGCTGGAAACGCTTCCAGACCAACCTCAGCCAGGCGTACCGCCGGGCCGGCAACGCTGCGTTCAGCGAACTGGACGAGTGCTACCGGCTGTACACCCTCGCAGTCGCGGGCGACGCCGCCAGCGGCGCGATGAACCGCCTCAAGGAGGCGGGCGACCTGAGCGAGCGTGCGGCCTGGATGCTTGCAGCGGCGTATGCCGCCGGCGGAAAGTCCAAGTCCGCCGAGGAACTCATCTCCCGTATCAGCGGCGTGTCCGACAACTTGGGTTCCGGAGACTTCCCGTACGGTTCCTCGCTGCGCGACAAGTCCGTGATCCTCTTGGCCCAAACCCTTGTCGGAAGGCTCCAGGATGCTGTCCCGACTGCACAGGAGGTGGCCGACGAGATCAATAAGGGATGGTACTCCACCCAGGAGGCCGCCTTCGCGGCCATGGCCATGGACCGACTGTTCGCCAAGGTCGACGCCCAGTCGATAAGGGCCACCATTGGCGGCGAAGCCGTCACTTCCGCCCAGTCCGTATTTACCAAGCCGGTCTCCGGCCGCGTCGAGGTGAAGAATACTATGGACGAGCTGCTCTACGCTACGCTTACCACTGTCTCACGCGCTCCGGCATCAACCCCAGTAGCGGCTGCCTCCAGTGGCCTGCAGATATCTGTCAGTTATCAGAATGCTGACGGAACATCACTCAACCCCGCCTCCATCCAGCAAGGGACGGAGTTTACCGCCGTCGTGAAAGTGTCCAATCCCTCGTCCCGCGACTACAGGTCCCTCGCGCTGAGCGAGCGCATCCCGTCCGGTTGGGAGATCCTCAACGACAGGCTCCGCGGAGGCGCAGGTGACGGCGAGGCCGACTACCGCGACATCCGTGACGACCGTTGCAACTGGTTCTTCGACCTGCCGCACGGGAAGTCCCGCAGTTTCACGCTGAAGCTCCGGGCTGCGTATGAGGGCGTTTATACGTTGCCCGCCGTCACCTGCTCTGCGATGTACGACCCGCATGTGGCCGCGAACACTGCTTCAGGCTCCGCGGCGGTCACCAGATGACCCGGCGCAAGAGAATCATACTCATTGTTTTAACGGTCCTTCTGGCAGGCTGGTTCTTCTGCCTGCCGAAGGACCTTTTCAAGGGTACACCCTATTCGACCGTCGTTACTGACCGTGACGGACGCCTGCTGGGAGCACGCATAGCGGACGACCAGCAGTGGCGCTTCCCGCCCTGCGACACGGTCCCGTACCGTTGTGCCACGGCCATCATCCAGTTTGAGGACAGACACTTCCGCTGGCATCCCGGAGTCGATCCCGCCGCCTTGGTCCGGGCAGTTGTGAGCAACCTCCGGGCTGGACATGTGGTCAGCGGCGGCAGTACGATCACCATGCAGGTGATCCGCCTGTCTCGCGGGAAGGAGCGTAACCTTTGGCAGAAAGCGATAGAGGCAGTGCAGGCTACCCGGCTCGAACTGCGGTATTCAAAAAAGAGGATCCTTGCCCTGTATGTATCCCATGCCCCGTTCGGGGGCAATGTCATCGGGCTTGAAGCGGCTGCCTGGAGATACTTCGGCCGGCCGGCGGACCAGTTGTCCTGGGCAGAGTCGGCCACCCTGGCAGTCCTGCCCAATGCACCGTCCAGCATACATCCGGGAAAAGGCAGGGAGAAGCTTCTGGAAAAGCGCAACCGTCTGTTGGAGAAACTCCACAAACGTGGTTATATCGACGCTTCAACCCTTGAGGATGCCATGGACGAGCCCCTTCCTGATGCTCCATACCCGCTTCCCAACCATGCGAGGCATTGGGTGGAGGGCCAGCCTCACGGCGTAAGGACGCGGACGAGCATAGACCTGCCCCTGCAAAGGCAGGTCGAGTCCGTCACCGACCGCTGGTCTGATGAACTCGACCTTGGCGGGGCTGCTGACCTGGCGGCCGTCGTAATGGATGTTCGCAGCGGGGAGATCCTCGCCTATGTGGGGAACGCCTCCGCTGCCCGCAGCAGGGCCGGTTCCGAAGTCGACATCGCCCGCGCTCCGCGCAGTACCGGAAGCATACTCAAGCCTTTCCTTTACTGCGCCTCCCTGCAGGAGGGAGTGATCCTTCCGCGCACGCTCATTTCCGATACGCCTGTGAACCTCGGCGGTTTCACGCCCGAGAATTTCGACCTCCAGTTCCACGGGGCCGTTCCCGCAGCGGAAGCGCTCGCACGTTCGTTGAACGTCCCCGCGGTACATATGCTGCGCTCTTATGGCGCTCCGCGCTTCCTGGAACTCCTTCGCGAAGCCGGTCTTTCTACACTGAACCGCGACGCATCGGACTATGGACTCTCGCTCATTCTGGGCGGTGGCGAAGGGACGCTGTGTGACATCACTGCAGCATATGCCGGGATGGTACGCAGTTACGAGGGCATTGACGCCTCCTCGCCCCTTAAAGACAAGATAGCTCTCTGGTACACTTTCGAGGCGCTCAAGGAAGTGAACCGTCCCGACGAGATCGACTGGAAACTCATTGCCTCCGTCCGGAAAGCGGCCTGGAAGACGGGTACCAGCTACGGGTATAGGGATGCATGGGCCGTCGGAGTCACGCCGGACTACGCCATAGGCGTCTGGTGCGGCAATGCCGACGGTCACGGCGTCGCCGGGATGACTGGCGCAAAGACCGCAGGTCCCGTCCTCTTCGACCTGCTGAACCTTCTGCCGGCCTCTGCGGACTGGTTCGAGGAGCCCCTGGAAGGGGGAGTCTATCTGGATGTCTGTAATGCATCCGGGATGCTTCGCGGACCGGACTGCCCGGATTGGGAAAGCACACTGCTCCCGGCTAAGGCCGCCGAGAGCGCCGTGTGCCCCTATCATAGAGACGGAGTGTTCCGCCTGCCACCGGCAATGGAATGGTATTACAAGGCATATCACCCTGAGTATCAGGTCGTCCCTGCACGCGATACGGCCCCGATGGAGTTCCTGTATCCGGAGCCCGGAAGCGTGCTGACTCTCCCGCGCCAGCTGGACGGCAGTGTGCCCGGAGCGGTATTCCACGTCGTACACCGCGACCCCGATGCGACCGTATACTGGCACCTGGACCAGTCCTACCTGGGCGAGACCCGCATCCTCCATCAGATGCGCATCGCACCTGATCCCGGAAACCATACCGTTACGGTGGTGGACGGTGACGGTAACTCTGTTTCTGTCGGATTCTCCATCAAGGGACTGTAGCTTTTTTTGCATATTCGGGGAAATAGTCTATCTTTGCGTAAAAACTACGCTTATGTATACATATAAATACCCCCATCCTGCCGTTACGACTGACTGCGTCATTTTCGGTTACGACCTACGCGAAGGACTTTCCGTCCTGTTGGTGCAGAGGGGGATTGACCCGTACAAGGGTCGCTGGGCTTTCCCGGGTGGTTTCCTCCAGATGGACGAGGATGCCGACACCGGCGCCCGGCGCGAACTGAAGGAGGAGACCGGCTTCGAGGCGGCCTCCATCACCCAGTTCGGCGCATTCAGCGCCGTTGACCGCGATCCGAGGGAGCGTGTCATCACGATCGCATACATGGCCCTGGTCCGGAAGGGGAGCGTGCAGGGCGGCGACGACGCTGCAGACGCCAGGTGGTTCCCGGTGGCGGAAGTCCCGCCGCTGGCCTTCGACCACGACAGGATCCTTCGTATAGCCCTTGACCGGCTCAAGGAGCAGATCCACTTCCGCCCCGTGGGCTTCGAGCTCCTGCCGGAAGTGTTCACGATGCCGCAGCTTCAGGCCTTGTATGAGGCCATCCTGGGCGTACGTTTCGACAGGCGCAATTTCGCGTCGAAGATGCTGAAACTGGGCGTCCTGCAGCCGACGGGAGACCGTCCGGCCGACGCCGCACGGCGCATTCCGCAGAACTACCGCTTCAACCAGCAGAAGTATGACGAGCTGAAACAGAGCGGTTTCCGTCTGGAATTCTAAAAACGGAAGTTCTCCAGGAAGCGGGCGAGGTTCATGAATCCCTCAAACCAGTGCCCGATGACGACAATAGCACACTTTACCACAAGATAGATGATGATGAGGTTCTCCGGATCGTTGAGCTTCATCATCGTCTGCTCCTTGCTCATCTGTTCGAAGAAACTCTTGCGTGCCGGCGACTTGACGAAGCCGCTCAGGAAGAGCGCGCCCCAGCCGAGGGCCAGCAGGCCGGCGCAGGTGAACAGGTCGATGCGGTTGGTCATGAAGGCGGCGCAGAGGACCAGGCCAACGAGCAGTGCCGGCAGCAGGAAAATGCAGTGCCTCTTACGCAGCATCCGCAGGACATAATATATGGACAGCAGCAGCGCGGCTTCACCGACGAATCCTATGATGCCGCCTATCACCTCGCTGGACTGCAGGGTCTTGGACCATAGGAACAGATAGGTGAGCAGGGCATAGATGGCGGTGAGGACTACGAGGGCGGAATAGAGTATGATGGTGGTGAAGCGGGGGAGCTTGCCGTATCCGATGCCGCTGGTCACGTCCAGCGCAGGATACTTGACCTGGGCCACGATGCGCTCCAGGGCCGTTTCCGGGCCAAGTTCCATCCAGTCGATATATTGTACGGAAGACAGGTACAGGCTGACGGCGTCGTCATAAGGAGAGTTGTCCAGCCGCACCGGGATGATGCGCTTCCCGAACTGTATGGCCGTGCCGATCTCGCGGGTGGTCCATTCTGAGGAATTGGCCGCCTCGGTGGAAAGGAACAGGAAGACGTCGCAGTCCTTGATATTGCGCGTGATCCGTGCGGCGTATGTGTCGCCGCCGGCGAGCTGCTCGCGGTCGAGCCAGTATGAGATGCCCTCCTGTCGCAGCGCTTCCAGTATCTTGTCCACGAAATTGCCCGGGACGGCGCTGCCGTCGGTGGCAATGTAGTCCTTCTTGGCGTAACTGATGAAAACCTTGGCCATAATCAATACAAAGATAATCAACTCATCCGGAATTCCTTGCAGGCTCGTCCCAAATATTTCATGTAAAAACTACGCAAAATCCTTGCAAGTTCAGATTCTTCACCTTATCTTTGCGTAAAAATAACGCAGTATATTATGAAAATCTTGAATTCCTTGCCGGTAAAGATCGCCCTGATGGGCACGCTGGCCCTTCTGATGCTTATTCCTCTTGCAATGGTCCAAGGCCAGATCAGGGACCGCCAGAACGCCGCTTCCGCCAGCCGTGACGAGGTGGCGGCCAGTTGGGGGCGCTCCCAGACGCTCACCGGACCCGTCCTCAAACTCTACTATGATCTCGAAGTCCAGGACCAGAACAAGGATAAGACCGTAAAGCGCGAGACCGCGACGGTTTATCCTCGTTCTTTGAACTACGACATCGACCTTCCTACTCAAACGCTTCATCGCTCCATCTACGACATAATGGTCTATGGTGCCGAGGTCGTCGTCACCGGCGATTACGTCATACCGTCCGTATATGGACAGAAGGACTTGAAGGAACAGGCCGTTTTCGTGGGCATCAGCGACCTCCGCGGCATCGACGGCCTTGTGGGTATCACGCTGGGGGAGCAGTCTTATTCCTTCCGTTCCGGTTCGGGCGCTTCGCTTTCGGAGCCCGTCAACCTCGACAAGTCCCTGATGGACGGAAAGACGGTCATTCCATTCAGGCTTACCTATCGCGTGAAAGGCTCCACCTCCTTGATGGTCAAGCCTTACGGTGAGAACACCGAGGTGAAGATGCACTCCGACTGTCCGGATCCGTCCTTCACCGGCGACTTCCTGCCGTCGGAGCGTGAGGTGACGGAAGAGGGCTTCACCGCCCGCTGGTCCGTGTCCGAGATCAACCGCGGCAATCCCGACGATACTTCCTTCGGCGTCAACTTGCTCCAGGGCGTGACGCAGTACCAGAAAACGATGCGTTCGGCCAAGTACGGCATCCTTGTTATCCTGCTGGTCTTCATCGCAGGACTGGCGGTCGAGCTGGTGGGGAAGAAGAAGATCAACATTGTGCAATATCTGGTAATCGGCCTTTCGCTGGTGCTGTTCTACGCGCTGGTGCTGTCCTTCTCGGAGTTCATGAGCTTCTCGATGGCTTACGCAATCGCAGCCCTGATGACCATCGCGGCCCTGTTCGGTTATTTCCGCGGCATCCTCCGCGACCGTTCGGCCTGGCTTCTCACGGCCCTTGTCGCGCTGGCCTACCTGCTCAGCTACGTCCTCCTGCAGATGGAAACGTACGCCCTTCTCGCGGGCACTCTCGTCCTCTTCGCTCTCCTCGTAGGCATAATGTACCTAACGCGCAACCTCAACAGGTCGGAAGAACAGTCTAAAACGGCGGAAAACCTTTGACATCAGGAAGAAAACTCGTAAATTAGTGCGTTCAAAACGCGTGTTATGAGAAGAATCCTTTATCTGGCAGCCATCTTGGCGCTTGCAGTCTCTTGCTCGGGGAGCAAGGCACCCAAGGCACTTGTACTTTATTATTCGCAGACTTCCACGACCAAGGCGGTCGCGCAGCAGTTCAGCGACCTGCTCGGCGCCGACATCGAGGAGATAGCCCTCGTGAAGCCCTATGACGGAAGCTATCAGGAGACCATCGCCCGCTCCAACCAGGAGAGAAGCGAGGGCACCCTTCCGGAGTTGCGCCCGCTTACCCATGACATCAGTTCATACGATGTCATATTCCTTGGCTATCCCATCTGGTTCGGTACTTATGCCCTTCCCATCGCCAGCCTGCTGGAGACAGTCGATTTCAGCGGCAAGACCGTCGTCCCCTTCTGTACTTTCGGAAGCGGCGGACTGGACGTCAGTTGCAGGGACATCAAGGCTAAACTCCCCAATGCCAACGTTTTGCCAGGCTATGGTGTCAGGTCTGCCCGCATCGATGCGATGCCGGCCGAGGTCGACCGCTTCCTCAAGGAGAACGGTTTCCTCGAGGGTGATTACGTGAAATATGACGATTTCTCTGCATCTCATCCCGTTTCCGAGGCTGAATCCGCCATCTTCGATGCTGCCGTGTCGACCTATCCCATGATCAGCGCCAAGGCTGAGGCAGTCGCGTCACGTGCCGTGACCGGAGGCACTGAATACCTCTTCGAGGCGAGGGACATCCCCAGGGTCGAAGGCGCAGCACCTGCTGCAAGTACCATCAAGGTATACGTCCTTGACCTGGATGGCCAGGACCCCGTGTTCACCCAGGTATTGAGATAAATCCTTCTCAACTGTCAATATGAAGAGAATCATCCTTGCTGCGGCCATTCTTATGGCCGCATTTCGTTCGTACGACGCCTTTGCCGGAGCATCTGTCTATACCCTGAAGTTCGACGACCCGAAGGGGGTCTTCTTCACCGAGGAGGAGTTCGGCATCCGCGCCGACGGCGAGTTCGACGTCAGCGACGCGCTCCAGGCAGCGGTCAACCGCATCAAGGAAGAGCGCGGATTCGGTACCCTGTACCTCCCGGAGGGGAAGTATCGTATCAGCCGTACCATCTACGTGCCCGGGTCGATCCGTATCGTAGGTTACGGCAAGTCGCGCCCCGAGATCGTCCTGGAGAAGAATACTCCCGGTTTCGACAAGGAGCAGACTTCGATGGTTTGGTTCACAGGCGGCATAGTCACAGACCCTTCCAGGGTAGCGGACGCCAGTGCCGGCACGTTCTATAGCGGTGTTTCAAATGTCGATTTCCGTATCGGGAAAGGCAATCCTATGGCTATAGCCCTGCGTACGCACCTTGCCCAGCACGGCATCGTGAGCCATGTTTCGGTCTATGGCGGCGACGGTTTCGCCTGTCTTTATGACGCTGGCAACGAACTGGAGGACGTAGAGTTCTTCGGGGCACGCTACGGCATCAGTTCCGGCGTATCATCGCCGAGCTGGCCCATCGCGATGGTGGATGCGTATTTCGAGGGGCAGAAAGAGGCGGCCATCATTTCCCGCAACGCCGGCTTCGCCATCGTGAACATGAAGGTCAAGGATGCCCCCGCAGGCATAATCTGCGAAAGGGGATTGGCCGACCGGTTGTTCCTCGAGGACTGTGCCTTCGAGAACGTCGGAACTGCGGTTACGATGACCGGCGAGGAAGGGGAGACCAACCAGTTGAATATCCTCAACGCCCATTGCAGGAACGTCCCTGTGGCCGTTTCACTGACGAAGGCGGGGGAGGATTTCCCCGTGAAGTACAGGTCGTACAGGATAGAGGAGTTCGTTTACGGGCTCATCGTCCCCGAGATGGGGGCCGAACCGGGGTTCGGTACCGTCTGCAAAACCGTACCGGAGGAGTTTCCTTCAACTTTCAGGAAGACCATCCCGGCGCTTCCCGATATGTCCACCTGGGCGAGCGTCGTCAGTTACGGCGCCGTCGGTGACGGCGAAACGGATGATACAGAGGCCATCCAGAGGGCCATTGACTCGAACAAGGCGGTGTTTTTCCCCGAGGGCTGGTACCGTATTACCAATACCATAAAGTTGCGGGAGGGGAGCGTCCTCATAGGACTTCATCCTTTCTCGACCCAGCTTATCCTGGCTGAGAGCACTCCCGCTTTCAGCGGCTTCGGCTCTCCCGTCCCGATGGTGGAGTCGTCCAAGGGCGATGACATCTTCACCGGTATCGGCATCTGCACCGGAGGCTACAATAAGCGTGCGGTCGGAATGAAGTGGATGGCTTCCGAACGCTCGCTGCTCAACGACGTCAAGTTCGTAGGCGGACACGGGACCATGCGGAGGCCGGCGCCGCGCCCGGCAGCAGGAACCGCCCCTGGCGGTGCCGCTCCCGGCGGCATGGCCGGCTTCGGGGGCATGATGGGCTTCGGAATGGGCCGTGTCAGTTCTCCCGACAATCCCATTGCCGTCCAGGGCCTGGACCAGGCCTGGGACAACCAGTACTGGAGCCTCTGGATCACCGATGGCGGGGGCGGTACCTTCAAGGATATCTGGTCAGCGAACACCTATGCCTCTGCAGGTATATATGTCAGTGACACCACCACACCTTCCCGGATGTATGCCATATCGCTGGAGCATCACGTGCGTTTCGAATCACGCTGGAGAAACGTTGAGAACTTCAAGGTGTATGCCCTTCAGTATGAGGAGGAAAGCCGTGAAGGCCAGGACTGCGTGGCCATGACCATGGACAACTGCCGCAACATTATGTTCGCCAATCTATGGTTCTATCGCGTGGTCCGCGTGATGGTCCCGCGCGACTACGGCACCCTGCTGTCCAACTGCAGGGACATCGAGATCCGTGGCGTCAAGGCCTGGACGCAGATCCTCTGCGAGACCGCCGCCACGGCTTATGACCTGAACAAGAATATCGCGATCTATCCGCTGGAGTTCTCCTATGCCCGCGTGACCGGGCAGGAGAAGGGACGCCGTCCTGCCGGAAAGAAGGGCGAGGCCGTTGAGATCGGTGACAACTACCGGTTCGCAACCGGCGCCGCCACCGACAGCAGGGGCAATGTCTACTTCTGCGAAGGAAATATGCGTAAGATTTACAAGTGGGATGCTGGGACAGAGGCCGTTACGCTCCTTGCGGATTATCCCTACCGGCCTCTTTCGCTCGCGCTGGACACCGATGACAACCTTATAGTCATCACCCGTTACGAGGGACAGCCCGGCTTGCGCGACGAGAAGATAGAGATGATACAGTCCCTGCCTGACGCCAACTCCGACTACAGCGGCTGGGGCAACGGAATGTGGGGAGTAGTCGCATACGCGATCGACACCCGCTCCGGAGCCGATACGATGACTCCGCTGAGCCTGGTCCCGACTTCGTCGGTCAGGCCTTCACGGGTCATCTATCCTTCCCACGCCCTCAGGGCGGGGGATTTCCTCGCCGTCTATGACGGGAAGATGCCGGAGCGCAGTTTCCTGGCTCCGGACGGTGTCACGATAGTCCCTTATCTCTTCGACCTCTGCCGTTCGATAGACCTGACGGCGGTTACTCCCGGCCAGAAGGAACTTGTCTGGATTGCGTGGGAGAATCCCAAACGCACTTACACCTTCAATGTCAATGCTGATGGAAGCCTTTCAGCGACTGGGGATTACGTTAAGCACGGAGAATATGCAACCGCATACGACCGCGCCGGCAATACCTATGTCGCCGCAGGTCAGGTCCGCGTGTATGACAGGGGAGGCCGCGAGACGGGAATCTTCGACATCGAAGAGAGGCCGATATCGATGGAGGTAGGCGGTAAGGAGGCGGAGTACCTCTTCATCACCACCAACCGCTCCTTCTACAAGATGCCACTCCGCTAGGGGACTGGCGGTCTACGCCAGGTCTTCCAGCAGATTGTAAAGACCGTCCTCCGAGAGGACGCCACGCTTGACTGAGGCCGGGATCTCCCCGGCCTCGTCGGCTTCATAATCGAGCCTCCATTGACCGGAGTCCATGTACTTTTTGAGCGCGGCGATGTCGGCTGCGTCCGGCGTGCCTGCGGAGGCGCGGTCGAAGGCAGCCTCCATTGCCTGCACGCGGGCGACACGTTCCGCAGTTGCCTTCTGCGGCGCGGCCATCCCGGCGATGATCTGCCCTGCCGCATCCTTTGTGTCCACTTTCTCGATGATACGCTCCAGTATGCCTTCCTCATTGAAGATGAAGGTGCGGCGTATCGTACCGAAGACTGTCTTGCCGTACATTTTCTTCTCGCCCCATGCTCCGAAATCCTGGAGCATCTGAGTGGAAGAGTCGGAGAGCAGGGTGAAGGGGAGACCGTGCTTTGCCCTGAAGCCCGCATGCGATTTCACGCTGTCCTTGCTGACGCCGACTACGTTGTAGCCGGCCGCAGTAAGGGCGGCATAGCCGTCACGCATGCTGCAGGCCTCCGCCGTGCAGCCGGATGTGTTGTCCTTTGGATAGAAATAGATGATGGTCCTGCGGCCTTTGCCGATGAAATCCTCCGACCTTATGGTCTTCCCGTCCTGGTCCTGGACCTCGAAAGACGGCATTTTGTCTCCGGTTCTTAACATATCATATCATGTTTTTATGTAAAGTTAAACATTCTTCCGGTTTATTGAAAAAAATCGTAACTTTGCAATACCTGACGGAACATGTTTGTTATTTCATTTAGCGGCGCAGTATTATTCCGTCAGCGCAGTTTTTAAATTAAGCGTTTAAGTTTTATAGATGGAAAGGCATCCAAAAGTATCTGTCATCACTCCTGTATATGCCGTGGAGGAGTATGTGGAGCAATGCGCTGCATCCCTCTTCTCCCAAAGTTGGGACAACTGCGAGTTCATCTTCGTAGATGATGGAACTCCCGACCGTTCCGTATCGGTCATAGAAAATATCCTGGATACTTCTTTCCCTTACCTTCGTTCCCGTGTCCAAATACTCCATGAACCCAATTCCGGCCTCCCGCGGGCACGTATGACCGGTCTCGCAGCCGCAACTGGCGATTTCATCATCCATGTCGATTCCGACGACTGGGTGGAGCCGGACTATGTCAGCCATCTGGTCGGCAAGGCTCTTGAAGAGGACGCCGATGTGGTCTACTGCGATTTCTATAAGGAATACTCGAAAAAGGTTCCCGGGTACTACGCCGAGGGTGAAGTATCCCCGTCGACCGGCCCTGTTGCGGTGAAATGCATGCACAACAGCGTTATCCGTGCATACATGTGGAACAAACTGGTCAGACGCTCCCTCTATGACCTTGACAGTATGATAGTGCCCAAGTGGGGGTATCACGAGGATATAGTTTTCCAGACCCAGATCCTGTACGGGGCCCGGAAAGTAGTCCATCTCCATGAGGCCCTCTATCACTATCGGCGCAAGCGCAAGGGTGCACTGACTTCCTATTCCTTAGTGAAGACCCGCAGGCAATCTGCCGAGAACATGTTCCTGCTTTACGATGCCCTTCCAAAGGACAGGGGCCCCGTAACCAGTTGCGGCGAGGACATCCTGATGCGTGGAGGGTGGTACAGCTCGATCATCCTTGACTTCAAGTTACTGCGTTCCCACCCCGATGCCGTAAAGGCCCTGCTGGATATGGATTATGTCCGTGGATGCCGCGTTCCAGTCGGCAAGCAGCGCTTCACAAAGTTCATTTGCCGCCTCATTCGTTTGGAAAATCATCAGAAATAGGGTAATTTTGCGCCATGACCGACTTGTTTACCGGAACGGGTGTCGCACATAGCATCCTGCTTTTCGCCGCAGTCATTGCGACAGGCCTCTATCTTGGCCGTTTCAAAGTAAAGGGCATTTCCATCGGATCCACCTGGATATTGTTCCTTGCCATCCTCGTCAGCCACTTCGGCCTCAGGGCCGATCCCACCGTCCTCGCTTTCATGAAGGACTTCGGGCTCATCCTTTTCATTTTCTCTATCGGCCTTCAGGTCGGCCCCGGCTTCTTCCACTCGTTCAAGGTCGGGGGTGTCAAAATGAACCTTCTGGCTGTTTTCGGTATCCTCATGTCTGTGCTTGTCACCGTCTGCATCCATCTGGTGACGGGTGAGAGCCTGTCAACCATGGTCGGAGTAATGTCCGGTGCCGTGACGAACACTCCCGGACTTGGTGCCGCGCAGCAGACCCTTTCCAACGTCCTGCTCGTCGAGGGCTCTTCCGCTGAGGCAGTCGCCGACGCCTCCTCCGGCCTGGCATCGGCTTATGCCGTGGCCTATCCCATCGGCGTGCTCGGAGTCATCATGCTGGTCATCCTTTTC
>JAEEGF011204284.1_pt1 | contig 13311 bp, 19 predicted proteins | sample 9134171 | NCBI WGS metagenome assembly JAEEGF01 (sample SAMN16246542, study PRJNA631951) | gut metagenome | biome: gut microbiome; feature: rumen; material: AP-attached | host: Bos | place: Iran: Karaj | collected 2018-10
ATTGTCTGTAATAACCATACATGAATTCTCAGGAAGAGACTTTCAAAAAAACGCTACAAGTTTTATTTCATCACATCAGATATAGAAATACCCATTTGTTTCTTGCAAATATAAGCCAGGTGCGCAGGGCTTGTAAATCCACCCTCTACAGATGCATATGTTTTACTTTTCCCTTCCATGACAAGTTTGTACACATATTTCAGTCTTACTATCAAGAGATATCCTTTAAGTGAAATTCCAACATTTTCCTTAAACGCATGCGACAGACGACTCTTTGACAGATTGTACTCTTTTGCTATTTCATCGATTTTCTTTTCCAGATGCTTATAATCACGAATCTCCTGTATTAATCTTACCACCCGGTAGTCTTCAACTAGCTCATTCGCATTTTTTTCAAAAGAAAAGCTATTTTCTTTAAGCCAGCTATTTACAGAATCTTTTAATGATTCTTCATCCAAATCCTCAATAAAATGGAATGTTTTCGTAACCTTAATACGCTTTGGATGATCATCCCAAAGAACGTTACTGTGCAGATAATCGGCAAGATTACTTGTCGGATCTATCATCAAAAAAAGTCTGCATTCTTTTCTACTCGGCATAGTATGAACCATGCCACTGCCAGTAACATAGATTTCATCACATTCTTCTTTTTCTCCAAGAAAAAAGATATGATAAAAACTATGTTTATGTAGTGCTACTTTATCAAATGACGGCACAACTATTACATATTCATCTTCAAATATAATCCTGCTCATTTTAATTTATTATTCCAAACAATATATTTAAAACAATGTACATATCCAAGCTGCGAGTGCTGATGCTGCAGGGAATATGATCAAAAGCTTCAGAAGCTGGCTCTTAATGTTATATCCATACTTCCTGTCTTATAGCTCTCTCAATCCCCCTCACAAACTTTTCCGGATGAAACGGAGCGAGACCGCCATGCCCCATATTCTTGACCTTTCTAAATATAGTGTTGGGATAGATCTTTCTTATATAGTCTATGTCCCACTTTCTGTCCTTGACCTCTTTTTCTGCAACCCAGTATTCTATGTGTTTGCAGTCAGTATGGATATCTTTAGGCATAGAGTAATTATCACAGGAATCAAAGGTTCGCCAGATTGTCCTGGCACTCATCATCTTCAGAACGCCTGCGGCATATCGTATATCATCCTCTGACAATTCATCCATGCAGAATGCTTTTTCCAATAGCTTTGCTCCGCCAATCTTGCCTATATATATCATTAGAAAATCTCTTACAGCTATAAGCCGTGTAATGATCCACGGAAGTTGATACGGAGTTATACCGCCGTCCAAAATAGCACTTTGCACATTTACTTTATTGTCTGAAAGCATTCTGGTAACAATACTGCCACCCATGGAGCAGCCATAGAGGCAGGTTACATTGCTTAGTCCATGCCTGATCAGCCAATCTTCCAGCTTTTCTGAAATCTCTTCAACACTTGTAAAATCATTCTTTACATCAGGGTCATAACCTGGGATTGCAGGAATGATCAGATGGTATTTCTTTTCCATAAGTGGAATAACATACTCAAAGTAGTCCCACATTACCACTGATGGATGTATTAGCACTATAACCTTGTCATTTTCTTTTCCATATTCGTGTATTGTCATCTCTTCCGCCTTCGGAATTCTCATTTCAGTCCTCTCTTTTTTGTCTTAGTGCTTAGGAAACCATGGAATGCATCTGTTTACATTTTTCTTATACTCAATATATTCATCACCATATAAATCCAAAAGCCATTTCTCTTCGGTGTTAATAAGGGCTATTGTCATGATCAGCCAATCGATGATTGGAAATATCAATAGCCAGACATTGTGCCACATAAGAGTTATTCCAGAAAGTGCAATCCACCATCCGCTGTACATAGGATTTCTCACCCAGGAATATATTCCTTTAGTTTGTAGTTTATTCTCTGTGATTGAATCATCCATGTCTGAACGTAGCGCACCTGTATACCAAATCGCAATTCCTAATACAATCAGTAATATGCCAGTAATACGAAATATGAGTGTCCATGGTTCATCCAGAATACCAATTTTAAGCACATAGCATAGCAGCACGATTCCGACGATATTGACTACAGCTATTCCATAGATAATATAAGGTCCAACTCCAAACAGCGGAAGTTTTTGTCCTTCTTTCATATAATTCTTCAACATCTTCTAATTACCTCATCATGACATAATGGTCCATCAGTATATCCTCCACATTTATTGCGGATTCTTGATTTGGTCTGGCACGATCCAGTAGTCGCAGATATTACCATCGGTAGCCAAAGATACACCTACTTGAACATAACCTTTATAATCTGCATTTTAACCATGCTATCGCAAAACTTGATCATCAGCTTATGAAAAAATCCCACTTCGTTATAGATGTCTCTGTAGCCTCTCATGTAACTCCTTGAAGTTACAGATGCAAAATCTTTGCTCCAAGTTTCAATTTCAGACTTATCTTCAACAGAGAAAAGGGCATTTACATCCGATATTCCTGCTTCCTTTAACCAAGTCTTAGTCATCATCTTTGCTCCACGCTGATTACAGGAATCAAACACTACTACACCACCCGAAAACTTCTTCGCCATCTTTTGGAACAATTCTATTACAGCCTCAGTTTTAAAATAATAGAAAACACCAGATGCAAAGAACACTGCACCTTGAGAAGAATCTATTTCATCCATCCAGCGTTCATCATTAAGATCATATGCAAGATTCTTTTCTCTATCTATAGCAGGTAATAGTTCATCTCTTACTGCGATTACATCCGGCATATCTATATTGTAACCTTTGCAGGTTCCGTTATCGCATTTTCGAAAAGTATCATCTAGTCCACACCCGAGGTTTACTACAGCAGCGTCAGGATGTTCCTTGAGATAATCCTTTACCTCCCACGCCAGATCATATTGTCTCTGAGCAACCTCGAGTGCTCCAAAAAGACCAACTGCGCTCTCCATTTTTTTGCCCTTCTCAGCAAAATCATAATCCAGCATGGAGCAAATTCGCTCGGCCTCCGGATCTTTGAAAAGGTGCGGAAAATGTTCAGAGCATACTTTCCTTCCAAACAATGGTATTATCAGTGTTTCCTGCACAGTGTTTTTCTCAATATGATACATAATTCTTCATCCTTATTTCTTTGCTATAACAGTAATCCACGGCTTACTCTCATGATGATCTGTCTTAACCTTAGAAAACCCAGCTCCTTTTAGTGCTCCTTCGATTTCTTCGACTGTATGACACTTCATGCCATCGATGATACTCTCGAATTGTAGGCTTGCCTTATCCGTTCCATCAGACTCGTTTACTATCATAAAGGTTCCACCCGGTTTAAGTGCCTTATTAACTTCTGAAAAGCACTTCTCAAGTCCAGGCCAGAAATAAATAGTCTCAAAAGCAGTCGCAAGGTCATACTGTTCTTTCATACCAAGTTTTGAAACATCGCCACGCTGAACTTTGCAACGTCCCTTCTTGATCATTTCAGTATTGTAAGCAGTTGCCTTCTCAACAGAAACATCTGAATAGTCAATAGCAGTAACCTTAGATGATGGATACTTGTGCATAAGCTCATAAGCATTTCTTCCACCGCCGCAGCCAACTTCAAGAATCTCCTCAGGTGCAATAGTCTGTAAATGTGACATACCCCAGTCGGCCATCTTGGCGTGTCCGCTATTCATTCCATTGACCATCATCTGCCCTAAGAATCCCTCAGGTTTTCTTGTCTGACTTACAAATTTTTTGAAAAGCCCCATAGTTTATTTCCTCCCCATAAGAATTGCAGAACCTGAAAGTCCCATCCATGTGGACTCCCATTTGCTCATGAACATACCATTTGTAGTATCAACAAGCTTAACTTCTTTGTAACCCATATCTTTAAGCTTATTTACAAAGCTTTCCATATCACCGTACTTAGCAGGTGACATTATGTCGTGAATTGCAAATGTGCCACCTTTCTTAAGTGTTCTTAACGTCTCAAGAAGAATTGACTGTCTGTCTTTGCTGGGAATATTGTGGTATACGTAATTACTTGTTACTGCGTCAAATGTTTCATCTGCAAAATCCAACTTGCAAGCATCTCCATTTCTGAAAGATGTATTAGTTACACCTTCAGCAGCAGAATTACTTTCACAGAGATTCTTACTAAAAGAAGCATACTCTTTGCCCCATCTGTCTATGCCAATAATCTGAGCTTCCGGATTTTTCTTGGCGCAGGCAATACTTAATGCACCACTTCCGCATCCAATATCAAGACACTTACCTCCATTTGGGATTTTCACATATGAAGACACACCTTCAATTATCTGTCTAGACATTTGTCTTTTTCCATTGTAAGAAAAGGCTCTATACATCAAAAACATCCATAAAGTCATTAAACCAGTAAATATTGATAGTATTAAAAATACTATTAAGACTATAGTTGGCAATCCCAGAAACAATGCTATCAAATATATCAATACCAAAACTCCCGTAACACCCAGAAATCCAAGTACCATTCCTTTGGGCATCCAGTTTTTATAATCTGCTTTCATCGTACAATCCTCCCTATTTCATTTATCGTTAGCGTTCGCTAACTCAGAATCATAGCACTATGTCTCATTATTGTCCATCTCGTTTTTGCGTTTTTATGAGTTTCTATCCTTAATTATAAATCTATATCTCAATAACACTTCTAATTGGTTAGATAAAACTAACATGGTTACAAATAAAAAACGTAACAACCCAACCGCTTTATTTTCCTTTTACAAGTTCCATCTTGAAATCGCACAGGTCATCCCCTGCTCCGATTGTTTTAGTTCTGCTAAATTTAAGACCTGGGAGATTTCCATATGAATGAACATCATTCTCGCAAAACAGAATGTTAAGCTCCGGACATCCCTGCTCCGTCAGATACTTATTGTATGGGCACTGTGTAATGTCCATACGAAAGCTCTCTTTCTCTTTGGGATAAAATACATAATTCTCCTCCTCTGAACGATTATGGTTTTATGATAGCACTTGTCGTTAGCTTTTGCTAACTTTTTTCTCAAAAAGTAGAAGGACCAGCCTTTTACCAGGTTGATCCTTCTGTACAATCTTCGTTTATATAGATGATAAGCTAAATATGCTTGTGGTACACATGCCAAAACATCACAGAGCATCATCCAGCACTTTCTTCAATGTATCAGCAGATGCCTTAAGCTGCTCTTTCTCCTTATCACTTAATCTGATTGGCACTAATCCTTCTACGCCTTTTCTTCCGACAATAGCAGGCATGCTGAGAGCAACGTCATCAATACCATTTTCTCCATGCTGAATGCTTGATATTGGAAGGATAGATTTCTCGTCACGGATTATGGCTTCGCAGATACGTCTTACACTCATTGCAATGCCATAGTAAGTAGCACCCTTTTTCTCAATGATACCATAAGCACTGTTTTTTACGTTCTCAGCTATCTCTTTCATAGCTTTTTCATGTTCGAAGTGTCCTCTCATCTCACAGAAATCGTGAATAGGAATACCGGAAACATTCGCACTGCTCCAGGCTGCAATCTCACTGTCGCCATGCTCACCTATGATAAAAGCATGTACAGAACGGCTGTCTACGCTCAGGTGCTCACCAAGAAGATACTTGAATCTGGCGGTATCAAGCACTGTTCCTGAGCCAAATACTCTGTTCTCAGGAAAACCGCTGAGCTTTGCTGCAGCATAAGTAAGTATATCAACAGGATTAGCTACGATAAGAAGGATTCCTTCTGTGTTATACTTGGCGATCTCAGGGATTATGGATTTAAATATGCTTACATTCTTTTTCACAAGATCAAGCCTTGTCTCACCGGGCTTTTGTCCAGCTCCTGCGGTAACAACTACGACTGCAGCATCGCCTGCATCTTTGTAATCGCCTGCATATATCTGCATTGGCTTTGCAAATGGAAGTCCGTGGCTTATATCAAGTGCCTCTCCTTCTGCCTTTTCTTTATTAACATCTATCAGCACCATCTCAGAAAAGAGCCCGCTCTCCATAAGAGCAAACGCTGATGCTGAACCAACGAATCCACAACCTACTACTGCTACTTTTCTTTCATTTAATGCTGCCATGGGTATACCTCCTTAACTATTTAAACTACTTTTAGTATAAACTCGCTTTTAACAAAATCCTATGATATATAAGCTTATTGAGAATTCTAATCAGTTTTGCTCACTTATTAAGAATTATATGTTTTCAGCTTATTCAGAATAACACTATTCTATTACTTCTCCATTTCTGGATATCGTAACAACCTGCCATGGAAGGAACTTTCCGCTATTTCTTATTGCATTTTCTGCAGCTCTCTGAAGTCCTCCGCAGCATGGTACTTCCATCCTTACTATGGTCACGCTGGCGATATCATTATTTGCTATTATCTCTGTAAGTTTCTGCGTGTAATCGCCTTCGTCAAGCTTAGGGCATCCGATCATTGTAACCTTGCCCTTCATGAATTCTTCATGCATGTTTGCATAAGCATAAGCTGTGCAGTCAGCTGCAATTAGGAGTCTTGCATCTTTATAGAAATCTGCCTGTGTTGGAAGAAGTTTTATCTGGCAAGGCCACTGCATAAGTCTTGATGGGTGAGTGCTCATTCTTGTGATCATATCCTGTCCGGGATCACTGTCTTCCTGGGATCTACTCTTAAGCATCATAAATCTTGAACCGGGGCATCCATGGCCTGCGGTGTGCTGCTGCATTTCATTCATCATCTTGTTTTCACACTGATGCATATCTTTTACTAATCCTTTCTTTTTCTGAGCTGCCTTAACTGCTGCCTCATCATAGGCAGGTGCTTCCCTTTCCTCAAAAGTGATTGCGCCTGTCGGGCATCCCGGAAGACAATCTCCAAAGCCGTCGCAGAAATTTTCTCTTACAAGCTTTGCTTTTCCATCTATTATGTCTATTGCTCCTTCGTGGCAAGCTGTTGCGCAAAGGCCGCAGCCATTACATTTTTCTTCATCGATATGGATTATCTTTCTAACCATCTTGAAACCTCTCTGTTCTTTCATTGTTCTTTCATTGTTCTTGTTTCGATGGTGTCAGTATAATATACTGTCATTAACAAGTATGTTGTTTAAACCACATTTTGCGAATTGTTCAGAGTCACACAAAAATTTTTTATTCAACCTTTTGACTATGAATGATTCTATGAGGGCAAATCATGGAAATAAATTGTATAGAAAAAAGCAGACTGTTCCTTGGCATGACAACAAAAGAACTGTCCACATGCCTTGACCTGCTGGAAGCTAAAGAAAAGAACTATAGAAAAGATGACATAATCCTTCATGCCGGAGACAAAACCTCCGCTATCGGCATGGTGCTTTCTGGAAGCGTTACTATTGAAAGTAATGACGTCTGGGGCAACTGCACGGTCCTAAGCCATGTCGGAAAAGGCCAGTACTTCGCCGAAACCTACGCACTTCTTGGCGAAGTTCTTCTTGTTGATGTCAGAGCTAACGAAGACTGCAGCATCCTTTTTTGCAATATAAGAAATCTCCTTGATGACAGCAAAAAGAGCTCTTCCTTGAAGGAAAAGCTCCTTAAAAACATACTTATTATCTCATCGCAGAAAAACCTTGTTCTCTCTGGTCGAAGCTTTCATACTTCTCCCAAGAGCTGCCGCGGACGCCTCCTGTCATACCTGAATGCTATCGCGCTTCAGACAGGTTCCAGAGAATTTGATATCCCCTTCAACAGGCAACAACTTGCTGATTACCTGAATCTCGAAAGGACAAACATGTCCAAAGAACTCTCGCACATGAAAGATGAAGGACTGATTGAGTATAAAAAAAGTCATTTCAAGCTTCTTAAGGCAGATTAGCCCTGGGCTTTATCCTCTTTCTTATCCCCAGTCTCTTCAACCAGCACAAATCTGTCATCCGGTTGTTTACATCTGGGGCACTGATCTATGTCTCTAATACTTCTGCCCTCTTTCTCCTCATCAAAAATGTACCCACAAGCCATACATCTGTATACCGCCATAAGCACCTCCTGATCAATAGACTTTCTCTATTTCACCACTGATTCCGTACTCATTCATGAACTGCAACAGATCTTCAGAATCCCTGATAAGCATAACTTCCTCAAAAGATCCTGTATGAACATCCATAAAACCTGCAACCTGCTCTCCATTACAGATGCTCGCCCTGATCACAGGCTTTTTGTTTTCTTTATCGTAAGTTTTCTTTTCAGCTCTTTTCTTAAAGAACATCAGTCACCTCCAAGGATTTCCAGCATATCCTGAGGGTTCTCTGCGGCTTTGACCTTATCCATAGCCTTAACGATAACGCCCTTTTCATCGATCAGATATGTAGTTCTCACTACGCCCATCGACACTTTGCCATAGTTCTTCTTCTCTTTCCAGACATCATAAGCCTTGATAACCTCAAGTTCTGTATCTGACAAAAGAGTAAACGGAAGTCCGTACTTTTCCTCAAACTTCTTATGAGATGCTACGGAATCCTTACTAACACCTAGTACAATGGCACCTTTTTCGCGGAACTGAGGATAGAGATCGGCAAAGCTACATGCCTGCTTGGTACAACCGGAAGTATTGTCTTTAGGATAAAAATACAAAACAACCTTCTGACCCTTGTACTCCGACAATGAATGCATTGTTCCATTCTGATCCGGCAACTTGAAATCAGGTGCCTTTGTTCCTACTTCCAGCATTTTTTACCCTCCTTATGATATGATGTTACCCTTCTCGATGTACTCCTTTATCAGTTTGTCCGTAACTTCTTAATACAGCTTTTATGAAAAAATTTATACCACCTTATACCTGAGTCTCACATAAGAATTCTCAAGTGCTTCACAACTCTCAAGTTGCAGTACGCCAAGAGACTTTAATTCATCCACTTTTGTAATAGACCTTCCATCAATAAGTGTAGATGTATCCTTGCCACCTATAAGCACCGGCGCTACAACTATATCAACATAATCAAAAAGCTTTTCTCTTAGAAGTATACCATTTATAGTTCCGCCGCTTTGGATTGTGATCCTATCACAGCCATACTCTTCTTTTAGTATACAAAACGCATCTTTAAGAGATGGTGTCTCCTGATAGATAATATGGAGATTGTCCTCTTTGACACTAAATGCCGGGTGATTCTTATTTGATGTTATAAGGACAAACTCTTTAGACCTGGCACAAAAGTATCTTATTCCATGCTCGGTAAGATGAGTGTTATCAAGCAGTACAAAAGAAACCGGAGTCTTTTCAGGATAAGGCTTTTCATTAACCCCCATCTTCTTCTGAACTCGTCCTGTGTTAAATGACCATAAATCTGTGGTCTGCTCTATCTCATAATACTGATGAAGTCCTTCGCATAATCCTTTGATCCCCGGAAAGTCTTTGTCCACATCAAGATCATCCGATGCTCCGGGACTTATCTTTCCATCCAGTGACATTAGCATAAATAAAGTTGTGATCGGTCTATTCATTATGAATCTCATCCTTTCTAGTTTTTATATCGATACGATCATAATGTGTTCACGCGGATGAATCATGACATATCTTGCTTTGTTTTGTCAGGTTCAGAATTATGTTCTATGGTTATTCTTACCTGCCTTATAATTATGTCTTATTTCTGTATTGATTCTATCTTGATTCTGCCTTGTTTCTGTCTTATATTTCTATCCTATAATCCTTCCGTAAACTCAGCCTCTGCCTTTATCATCTCACCTTGCCCAAAAGCACATAGCTTTACATCAATCTCATAATCTGGATAATCCTTAATAAATTTCTTATAAGCCTTTAAACACTGCTTTGTTGACTCACCCACAGGATTCTCCAGATTCCCGCCAAATATACCTGAACTTATCAAAGGAAAAGAAATACTGTGATAACCATTTTCTTTTAAAACACAAAGCGAATTGTAATATGCATCAAACAGCTTATCAAAAGCAGTTGGCGTAAATGCAAAATCAGGTCCGACAGCATGGATAATCACCTTTGCATTAGTAAGCTTAAACGCCGGCGTGATCACCGCATCACCATCATTAAGCGGAGTAGTAATCTTCCTGCAAGCATCTGTAAGTTCCTGTATCCCTGCCTTACTAAAGATAACTCCGCATATACCACCGCCAGCCCAAAGGCCGCTATTAGCTGCATTAACGACTGCATCAACTATCTGATCTGCACATGAACCATGAATAAGCTCTATCTTGCTCATCTTCCAAATCCTCTACAAAAACAAATCAAAAAATACCTTTTCAATATGCTTCTTGATCGCAACGTCTACGACTTCATGAATCCCGAAAATATATTATTATCTATATTATTATCTATATTATAATCTATATATCATAAATATACATCAGATGGCCAAAACCCAGTTCTTATGCCCTCTTGCGTTGATTTATTGATAAATATTTACTGTGCGATTCTTTTTCCAGGCAAGGCATATGCTGGTTGTGTATTCCCACCTGACTCAGCCTGATCTTCCTTTTCCATTCCCTCACACCTCTACTCTATAATTCGTACTCTTCCGGGGCTTCTCGGTTTGCTGACGGGTTGCTCCCCGTCGATATAACCAAGGATCACAAACCCCTGACATATATAATTATCGGGAACACCCCATTCTTTCATGAGTGCCCGGCCTTCTTCACTATCAAACGTCTCTTCACCCCTGGAGATGATACAGGACGCAATACTCAGTTCCGTAGCCTGCAGCACGATATTTTCGGCCATGCAGAAAGCATCTGCGGTCTTAAACATGAAATTCTCCTGTGAAAAGATTGCAATCACTGTAGGTGCTCCATAGAATCCATCCTTCATGCTCGGATCATCGATGACACTAGGTTGTTCTTTAGACACATAAGAACCGACAAGATTTCCTCTGTTAAACTTCGCAAGGTTCATAACACCAAGCTTTCTTGTCAGTTCCCTGTTATGCAATGCAACCATCACGCTTCTTTGCCCGCCTCCTGCATTTGGAGCAAAATTACCCGCCTCAAGAATCTTCTCAAGATCCTCACGGCTGATCTGTTCATCCGTATATTTCCTGATTGAATGTCTGCTCTTAATGATATCCATCAACATGGTAACACCTCCCCTGTGATCTCATTCTTTGTTTTCCAACACTGCGGATCCGCAGCGTAAAAATTGTCATTTGTTCCTTTTGCTACTGCAGGGCATCCCCTGCACCATGCCTTCAGTTCGCACTTACTGCATTTTGAAAACCGGTCATACTCCCTATAGCTCTCCATCTGGCAAACCCATACATCAGCAATTCGGTCTTCAAACACATTTCCTACTTTGCTGTCGGCAACTCGCCTGCAAGCATATATATCACCGGTTGGAAGGATAGTGATATGGCAGTTTCCACAGTTGCAGCCACCATATATCATTCCTTCCTTTGCATTCGTTGGTATCTTAAACTCTCCGATCTCATATTCGTATAGAGTCCAGAGATGATCTTTCTTGTTAAAATAGGTTTCACAACCTTCTGCTTCATGCTCTTTAAATTTCTTATCACATATAGCAAGAAGGTCTCTGTATTCTTCAGCAGTCATGCTTGCATCCAGATCTCCGCCGCTTGGCACATATCTTGAAAACGCAAAAACATTTGCTCCAGCTTTTACTACTTCATCAATTATCCCGGGCACTTCCATCATGTTAGTCTTTGATACTGTAGTCATGATTACACTTCTAATGCCTGCTCTGTTTATGCAGCCTATCTTTTCAAGGGTGCAGTCAAAGGAACCCGGTTTTCTAAACCAGTCGTGTGTCTGTCTCAGTCCATCAATGGAAAGCTGATACTTTTCACAGCCATACCATTTCAGCTCCCTGCACACCTGATCATTTAAATGGAACGGATTTCCAAGTATTGTAAATTTGATGTCATGCTCATGACACAGGTCTAACAGTCTCCAAAAATCAGGATGTAGTATTGGATCTCCTCCTGTGATATAGAAGTAAGGAGTTATGCCGTAAACTTTACAGAAATCAACGCAGTTATAGAACGTGGTTTCAATCTGCTCCCATGTCATTGACTTTAGACATGTGTGCTTCCCTGATGAATAAATGTAACAATGCTTACACCTCTGGTCACACTCATCTGTTATATGCCATTGAAATGAAAAAAATCCTGCCATGACTCCCTTACTCCTTTATCATTATGAATCACTCAAAGGTCTTATTACTGCTTGTCACCAGCACCGCATGCAGAACCGCAAGCTGCCGGCTTTTCTTCCGGCTTATCTCCTGCTCCACAAGCGGCTGGCTTGTCTCCCGCACCACAAGCCGCTGGCTTATCCCCTGCGCCACATGCGGCTGGCTTGTCTCCAGCTCCACAAGCTGATCCATTTGCTGCTTCCTGCTTGTTCCATCCAAAAAGATTTGATAATGCCATTTTTGTTTCCTCCTTATACTGGAATCTGTCTTGAAAGCCCTATTGCTTTCTGTAACCTTATAATCACATACGGCGTTTATGAAAAAAAGTACGCACTTTTTTATTACATAGTTACTTTTTTGTAACTAATTGACACGTTATAAACGCTATATTACGATTTGAATGTAACATCCATTTTAGAAGTTTTATGAAAGAAAGAGGTATCCCATGAAAACAAAGGACGAATTACCTGAATGCCCGGTGGCAACAACAGTAAGCCTTATAGGCAGTAAATGGAAGCTTCTTATCATGAGAAATCTCCTTGCGAAACCATGGCGATTTAATGAATTGCAGAAATCATTAGATGGTATTAGTCAGAAGGTCTTAACTGATTCCTTAAGATCAATGGAAGCTGACGGAATTATTGTAAGAACAGTTTATCCTGAAGTTCCTCCAAGAGTAGAATACTCTCTCAGCGAACTGGGTGAATCCATGAGACCTATTATCAAATCCATGGAAGAATGGGGTCTGGATTACAAGAAAAACATGTAAAAAAGGGGCTATAGTATTTCAAAAATACCATAGCTCCTTTCTATCACCTGTTTCACCTTTAAAAGAACTTGCTAACCCCATCGCTTAAATATTTGTTGTCAGTATAAAAATCGAAACAACAGATACAATAGCACCTATGCCTGAAGTAATACTGTATATCTTCTTCGATTCACATCCCTTTTATCATAGTATTATGGTTTCCCTGCATGCATCCGCCCTCACTCTTTCTTTACTGTAAACCCTCTATCCAGGATCTGATCTCATCCTCTGATGCTCCGGCTCCAAAACGCTTTCCGTCGAGCCATATACCACTTCCTGCATTATCTGCAAGGTTCTGACCACTTCTTCCTATTCCGCTGCTGCTTGAAGTACAGAATGGGATCATGGTAATGCCATCAAAGC
>JAEEGF011252380.1_pt1 | contig 13310 bp, 1 predicted proteins | sample 9134171 | NCBI WGS metagenome assembly JAEEGF01 (sample SAMN16246542, study PRJNA631951) | gut metagenome | biome: gut microbiome; feature: rumen; material: AP-attached | host: Bos | place: Iran: Karaj | collected 2018-10
ATCTTCTGGGCAAAAAGCTCAAGGGCTCCCTTGAGGTCACAGAGATTTATACCCTTATCAACTACAAGACCTTCCATCTGTGAGAACATAGGTGAATGTGTAGCATCATCATCGGAACGGAAAACCTTACCGGGTGATAAAATCTTGATCGGAGGCTTCTTGTTCTCCATTACATGGATCTGTCCTGAGGAAGTCTGGGTTCTTAACAAAAACTCAGGGCTGAGATAAAAAGTATCCTGCATATCTCTTGCGGGATGATCCTTGGGAGTGTTAAGAGCAGTGAAATTGTAATAGTCATTTTCAATCTCAGTGCCCTCATAGATTTCAAATCCCATTCCTTCAAAGATGTCGATAAGAGTCTCTCTCATCTGTGTTACAGGATGAAGATTACCTGTGTAGCGAATCTTGGCAGGTTCAGTTACATCCTGCTTTTCGCTCTCATATCTAAGTTCAAGCTCTTTTGCCTTCATCTTTTTGTCAAGTTCTTCAAAATGCTCAAGAGCCCACTGCTTTAATTCATTGACGTTTTTACCAAACTCGGCACGATCCTCTGCCGGGATGTTCTTCATCTCCTTCATAAGGGAGCTGATCTTGCCGCTCTTGTTATCCATGAAGCTCTTTCTCATCTCATAGACAAGCTTGGAACTGTCAAGATTTCCGGTATTTGCCTTGATTTCTTCACGGATTGCTTCAATTTTCTGACGTAATGCGTTGTTTTCCATTTTTTCCTCCTAAAAATGATAAAGTCCCTTGTGCAGTCTAAACTACACAAGGGACGAATTCTTTTCCGCGGTACCACCCATGTTCCTGCATGAACTATAGTTCACAACAGACTCTCATTATCTGTAACGTAGATATACGTTCCGGGCTACCAGCCAAAAGGCCTTCACAGGGACTGCTCCGGTGCGAAATTTCCGTATATGCTCTAGCCGTAAGAAGCTCTCAGCCGGTGACTTCTTTCTCTTATCCGGGAAACATAACATCCTGGGGCTATCCCCACACCTTCACTGCATTTACTTATTGATAAACTATATTCTATTTTCATGCAACATAATTGTCAACCACATATTTTAGATATCATTACTGTCTGAACGGTAATCTTGACATCACTTCTTAATCTTGACTTTCACCGCCTTGGTTCCGCCATATTCTCCGTAGCCCTTAATTATAAAGGTAGCGGTTCCCACCTTGTTATTATTCTGTACTGCTGCAATCTCTATATCGCTTTCGTCAAGAGTCACGATATTTACAGTCCTTCCTACCTTCTTACGAACCTTGATGAGTATATCGCTCTTATCAAGTACCACAGGAGTTCCTGCGTATTTTACATAGAACTTGCTTGATGGAATTTCCTCTCCGTTGACCATAAATGCATAGGTAGCATTGCTGATGCTCTGGCTCTTTTCAATGACTCTGAAGGTTACCAAAGTGGATGAACCTGTTCTGTCATATCCGGAATAGAATCCCTTACCAGTAATGGTTGCCCTCACATAATCGCCAACCTGAGGAATCGGACTGTCAGCTTCATAATTTACGGTATAATCCGTTCCGGCCTTAAGTACCTTACCGTCAACATCGTAAACAGCAAGCTTTGCTTTCTTATATGCATCCGTCTTATTAGTGAATACAAAATCTTCCGGAACAACGGAAACATAATTAATATCGGAGTTAACTATCTTATAGGTAGCTGTAGCTTTTCCTGTAAAGAAACTGCCCTTTCCCTTTATAGTAACAGTTCCGATTCCCTTCTTGGGATCCGCCTTGTTTGTCCAGGTAAATTCATCCCTGAGAATAAGTTCCTCGCCATCTTGGTCAAAGAGCTGTACATACTCAGGTTTTACTCCACCCTTAAGATATGTAATCTCTGTGGACGTTGCCGCTGTACCTGATGCTGAAATCTTCGCTGACGCACCTCCGTTGATACTTACTTCAAAGGTTCCGTTTGCAATTGATTTCTTTTCCGCATAAATCTTGAAGGTCTGCTTTTTGGTTCCATAGAACTGACCCATTCCGGTGATGGTTACTGTGGCTGTTCCAAGACCGATGTTATCACTGAAAGTAGCCAGATAATCCACTGCATATTCAAGTACCTTTCCATTGTAGGTAACACCGAAATCGGGACTTATTTCCTCTCCGGTATATTTGTACTTCTTTTCTACTCCGGTGATCTTAGCCTTGGAGATGTTAAGAGCATTATCCTTAGGGATCAGGATTTCATACGTCTGTATCTCTCCTATGAAGTTGCCCTTTCCGATTACTGTAATTTCCCATACGCCTTCTTCCCCATAGGCTTTTTCATCGTCCTCGAGGTAGAACAGATCATAATCGGTGCCGACCTTAAGTACTTTGCCGTTATAAGTAATGGTAGGATTCAGGAACTGCTCCTGTATTCCGTTCTTTCCTGTCTTAACCACCGCGGAAACATTGTTTACAGTCGGTCCTTCATTTAAATCTACAGGTTCGATGGCAAAGGTCTGAGAAACTTTACCGGAATAGTTACCCTTGAGGTTTACGGTAACAGTAGGTTCATTCTTGTTTCTGGCTGCATTGATATTATTTTTATATGTAAGTGTATAATCCGTTCCGGGTTCAAGAAGAACCGATCCGTAGTAAACATTAGGGGTTGGCTTAATTGCCGAGCCTGTATATAGCTGATCCGGGATAAGTCCAATCCATACTCCCTCAGGATCATATCTGTCTGTAAAATAATCCGACCAGCTTACAGGATATTTTACTGTAACCCAAATGGACTGGCTTGCTGAAATAACCTCCGTACCGTCTTCAGTATCAGGCACTCCGTTACCGTTCTCATCATAGAAACTGTCTAAAGTAATCAGTGCAACACCGGGATTAACCGCGCTCACCCATCCGTCATATACAGTTGCAACATTTTCATCGCTTGAATGCCAGATCTGAGTTTCCTGGGTTACATTCTCAGGATATATCTTATAGGAAAGTACAGCAGTTTCTCCCGGAATAAAATCGTCCAAAGGTGCAGTAAGTTCCACATTCCTTGGCTCAATGGAGATTGCTTCCGCCTTAGGAGGTACATCCACAACAATCCTGTACTCAAGTTTTTTACCGGTAGCTACAGTTTCATTAGTGCCTGTGTCGTAGTTCACTAAACCATTGAACATTACGGCTTCCAATGTAACAGTCGCCTCACCCTTTGCAAGGCATTCTATAACTCCACTGTCACTGACACGAACCACATTTTCATTATCCGAAGTCCACTTATATATGATATTTGTGGCATTATCGGGATTTGCTGTAAATTCAAGTGTTTCAAGGCATCCGGTCCAAAGTTTATACTCGGATTTTGTAGTTGTAAGTGACTCAAGTTCCACCTCGTCATCAGCTGTTCCCACAAGTACATCAAAGGATGTGCTTATACCTGTCTCCTGATCTTTAACCGTAATAACTGCCTTTCCCTTCTTAACACCGGTTAAAAGAGCACTTGTAGGTTCTTCCGTATCCTGTAAAACCGTAACAATGGATGTATCACTGGAAGTCCATAAATAGTCGGGAAGTAATCTGTCCACATGGACAATCACTTCATCTTCTTCCCAAAGAACTATATTATCTGTGTCAATGCTGATCTTTGTATCATCGTCATATACACAGATCCTGACTGCCTTGTAACCAAAATCGGGAACCCTCGCGCGAATTTCAGCTGTACCTGTTTCAAGTGCTGTAACAAGACCATTTTCGCTGATCTTGGCCACATCAGGATCCATGCTTACCCACTCTACAGTAGTATCAGTAAATTCAGGTGCTGTTACTTCCGCCCAGAGTTTCAGATTATTGCCTTTCTTTACTGCATAAGCTTCTTTTGATGCAACAGTGCCCTGCTTACCTATAGCAATATCAATAACCGTGGGAAGGATGCTCACAAGGGTTGTTGCCTTAAAGTTCTGACCGGTAACTGTGGTAATATCTGCGGTGACCATAACCTCTCCGGCTTCGCCTCCCAGCATGTAAGCCTGAATCATATTCCCATCTGTCATTATTGTACCGGGAAGCAGCAGCAGCTTTGTATAATCGCTGCAGGTCCATTTAACATTCTTAACCTTGGAAATATCAAACTCTGCCGGAGCAAACTCAAGTTCCAGGTAAGGAATACTAAATGCAGTCATGTCAATATAAAGTTCTTGCCTTCCCCAGGCATATACCTCTCCGAAGCTTCTGAAATCAACACTTTCAATTGGTGTTTCTATAGTTGCTTTATATACGCCCTCTTCGGAAATTAACGCATTAGAAGCAGGAACGCCAAAGGCATTAACCGGTTCATGGGTTTCCTTATCCGCAATTGCGTGATAGAAATATACCTCTCCGTCAGTTTCAGCATATACAAGGCCGTTTCCATAAACCTGTGCAATCTCAGGATCACTGCTTATCCAGACAAGCTCATATTCTGATTTCTCAGGCAGTTCAAAGGTAGGCTTAAGTGAATACATACACTCTTTGGGCAGATGCATTTCTATTGCCCCCTGGTCTGTGACTGTATATTTGGAATACAGCTCATAATTCACATAATCCAGATTAAGTCCGTCCACCCAGCCAATGATAGCAACTGAACCACATTTTCCTTCTCCAAGGAAAGATACTGTGGCCGTGGCCTTTCCATCTTTATCTGTCCGCCTGTCGCCCTCAACCATAGCAAGATCTGGATCAGTTGAAATCCATTCAACATCCACATTTACAGCCGGCTTATCCGTAGGAGTTCCATCCTCATTTAGTTCTGTCGCCGTAAGGGTCAGAGTAATCTCGCCCCTGGTTATGTCCTGTATAAGAACACCCAGGTCATTGACAGTCTCCTCTATGGAAACTCCGTACATTGTACTTGCCAAAGATGAATTATCGAAGCTTACATAATATACATATATCTGATAATCAAGCGGATCTCTTGTGGAAGTATACTTGACGAAAATACATCCTTCGATATGAATATCGTCGTCATAATACTTAACAAGCCTTTCATCAGCCACATCAAAGTATGCTGTCTTATATAGCTTTTCTCCCTCTGCTATCTCGCTGTCAAGAGCATCCTTCCATGCAACCTTGTTAAAATACTCCTCATCATCCCAGTCAGGGAACTCGTAGGACTGGGCATACTCCACTTTACAATTTGGCTTTTCTACTACAGGCACACCAATTCCTGCCCAATATCCAAGCTCTCCGTTTCCGGCAGTATGTCTTACCAGATTTTCTGCTATTACAGGAACATCAAATTCGCCCGGATACTCTTCATCTTCGGTTACTTCACCCAATTCATATTTGGTATAAAGATCAGTAACCGGTGTTTCAGACTTATCCACCGGCTTGGCAGCGATTACGTCCATCATTTCTTCGCTGCTTGGGAAGTCATTATCTACGCCATCCACATTGAAATAAATGGTGTAATAATATCTAACCGAAGTGCCATCTTCACTGATGTACTCTATCCCGGCATAGGCTTCCGGGAAATACTCTGCCTCTTTTAAAGAAAGTGCATTAAAGTACATTGAAAGATAACTCTTACCGTCCACCACATCGGCTGCTTCGGTAGAATCATCGTCAATCTCATGGAATAAAGTGTTTTTATCAGCCGGTGTATCATAACTCATGTAGTATTTGGTGGTTATCTTACTGTCCTTGTCGTCTCTCTTTGGCCAATAAAATCCTACACCCATCCAGTAGCCGTTTTCGCCGCGACCGTTTGCGTGGGCTCTTAGGTTCTTTGCCTTTACTATAAGAGTATAGTTATCACCGATTCCGAATTTGTTTGTTATGCCGTATTCGTCGTAGAGCTTTGTTATCTTATCTTTTTCATCAGCCGGGTGATCCTCAAGGGTTGCAGCCACAACGTTCTTGGGATCAATATTATCAAATACGTCCAGCTTGACTTCATCAAAATCCGCAAAATATGTGTAGATTATGCTGTCGCCTCTGGGAGCTGTGTACTTAACATATACATATCCAGCCTTATCTTCAATGTCGTTCCGGCCGGCGTCGAAGTATACGGTAGCATAGGTCTTATCTCCCACCGTAACTTCACTGTCGAGAGTTTCTTTCCACTCGGTAATCTCATAAGGATCTTTAATTTCTGTATAAGACTGATAATACCGGGTCTCTATCCCCTCCATATCGGTCTTTGGTATGCCGAAACCAACCCAATAGCCCTGTGTATGCTCTGGATTGCCTGCGTGATGCTTTTTAAGTCCCTTAACCTTGATCGGAACCAGAGCAAATTCAGTTATTACCTCTGCTTTTTCAACCTTGTAGGTGTCATTTTCATAAAGGTCTCCATCAGCTATCGCCGTTTCCTGATCCGGACTTTCATCGTGAAGGGGAGCCGCAATCACATCACCTGTAAGTTCAGGGAGATTTCTGTCTAAATACACATCATAGAAATTAATGTAAAAAGCGTAAGTAACAGCTTCACCCATAAACGTATACTGCATAAGCAGATATCCGCAGCTGTGCTTACTATAATCGCCGTTGAAATAGAAGGTATCATGGGTAATCTTACCTTCGCCATCGGTCAGGTAAGAATCCCGGACATTCTCCACATTATCAAAATCTTCCTGACTCGCCTTACCGAGATCCCAGGTGGTCAGTGCTTTGATCTGTGCTTCTTCATTCTTTGGCCTTGGAATAGCTATACCAACCCAGTATGCATTCACACCGTTGCCGGCTTCATGCTGCTTAAGTCCGGTTGCTTCGATATATACATCAGCTATTCCGTACTCTTCTGTATCAATCTCACAAATCCCGTAGGTATCATAAAGCTTAGTGATTTTTCCTTCTTTTGCATTATCCTCTAAGGGAGCTTCTTTTACCCCTGCTACTAATTCTTCCAAAGAAGGAAGACCGTTGTCGGCAAAAACTCCTGACATATCAACTGCAAAGTTATATACAGCCTCTTCACCTCTTGGTGCTGTATACTTAATGGAAATATGTCCTACCACATTGCCGTTTTCATCAAGGGCATCTTCGTTTTTGGACTTTGCATTAAAATAGAAGGTATCATAAGTAATCTTACTCTCTTCATCTGTCCAGACATCATCCCTTACCGTGTTGATGGGAGCATACTCTCCGGTAAGTTTCCAACCAGCCTCAGCCTTAACATCCAGAGCATCAACTCCGTCTATTATGATCTGGGGAATAGCAACGCCAACCCAATAAGCAACAGCTCCGTTGCCGGCCTGATGCTTCTTTAAATCCCTGGCAGTTACATAGATAGTATACTCATTATCTTCTTCATCGAACTCAATTTTGCCAATGCCATACTCGGATGCCAGATCCTTATCCGGTAGTTTCCCGGCATTGTCATGGATGGGAGCTGCTTTAATTGCAGTGACATCCTCTGCATTAGGAAGACAGTTATCAAAAGTAATTCCCGTTGCATCCACAACTATGTTAACTATCTTGTCCTGCTTAAGTGCTCCTCCGGGTGACAATTCTTTATACCAGGCGGAAATATAGAAGGGCTTAAAAGGAATTGCAGTGCGTCTACCAAAATAGAAGGTCACAAAATCGGGATCTTCATCTGCCTGCGGTGCCTCATATTCCGAATCAGCTGAGGGCGCGTCATAGCCTGAATAATACTCTACAGTATATCCTGCTCCCTCCGGCACCTCAGGAAGCTTTACTCCCAGCCAATAGGCATTCATGCCCTCCGCATTCTGATGCATCTTAAGATCACTGCCCGAAAGTTTTACTATAACATGTTCTTCGTCAACTGCTTCTGCGGTAGCCTTATAATCCTTGATGACAGGGTCAAGCTTGCCCTCTGCTGCCCTGTCCTCAAGGGTAGCTGTTTTAATGCCCGATGCCACATCCGCTGCTGAAGGGAGTTCAACAAAGGTAATGGCATCAAACTCAGCAAAAGAATCGTCGTTTTCTTCGGTCAATTCGTCATAAGAAGTCACTGCCTCCACACTCTCGTCGTCCACCACTACAATGGGCTCCGAGTCTGTACCAGCGGCAAAAGAAGCCACACTGCTGCCGTTTATTGACGTAGCAGCCAATAGTCCCGCCAGCGTGATTGCTAAAAATCGTTTAACAGCCATTACCTCATCCTCCTTCTTTTTAAATAAGCTTTTGAATTATTTCTTTACCTTCTGAATCTTGAAGTTAACCTTCTTGGTTCCGCAGAGCTGTCCGTTACCCTGAATGATCATGGTAGCTGTTCCAACCTTGTAGTTATTTGTTACGGAAATGATCTCAAAATCATCGGTTCCGAAATTATAACCACTCTTGGTAATTGTGATATCCTTCTTGGAAGGATAAACAGGTTTGCCGCTGTTGTAGTACTGCTTTGCAACTGTTATCTTACAGCCGGAGATGTTCACTTCTCCCATGCGGTAAGTAGCTGCAAACCAGACCTTTCCATCAGCATTCTTCGGTGCATCGTAAACCTTACTGCCGTCCTTGGGCTTTGCACTAAATTGTACTTCAATTACGGCTCCTGCATGAACAATCTCATCATCAGGGATAATGGTTCCTGCATATCTAGCATATGTCACTTCACCCTTTGCATCCTTTTCGATGTAATCAGCACCGTATCGATATTCGGGTTCATCTACGTATACGTAGTCGCTCTTAAGCTTGAGAGCCTTTTCTCCATCGTAAAGAGTAGGAACTACCTTGAAGTAATTCTTCTTGGCTTTAGCCTTATAAACCTTATCTGTTGCATCAGCTGAAATATTATGATGGTCAAACTCTGCTTTTCCGACAGTGAAGGTGTTTGCCTTGGATGCAGATCCGGTGTAGTTGCCGCCAAACTTAAGATTGACATAACCGGACTTTCCCACTGTGGTGTTGGAGGTGTAGCTTACGGTATAATCTCCTCTCCATGGATCAAGTTCTTCGCCATTTGAAGTAAGATATACTTTAACTTCAGGCTTTGCTCCAGACTTGCTGTAAGGAACTGTTATCGGAGCTTCCTTTCCTGTCTCTTCATAAACTACTTTAACGTCATTCTTAGTAAGTTTCCTTGCTGTAATCTTGACTTTCTTGGTAACTGTTCCCGTGATTCCTCTGTCAATATTTCCTTCAAATACCACGGTCACTGTTCCCAGTTCGTTTCTGTCACCCAAGGTGTAGATAAAGAACTGACTTTCGTCAAGATCAGCGCCGCCTGCCTGAACCTTAACTTTTCCTGTAGGAGCCTTCTTTGTTGCCTTATAGAGCCTTGTGAGAGTCTCACTTATATTAGTTTCCCCGTCATCGTTGTAGGAAAGAACATCCTTTCCGTCGAAGGCAATTGTACTAGTGACATCTTTTACCGAAATCTTCTGACCCTTGATCTCAAAGTAAACATCCAGTATGCCTTCCAGCTTATTGGCTACGGGAGTTCCGTCACCCTTAACGAGACCGTCCACATTGGTAGGTCTTAGGGTAATGAAGTTATTGGCTGATACATAGCGGTTTGTGTAATCGTCATAATCAGCAGGATCATCAATGGTAAAGTAATAGCCGTCTTCGGTTATGGTATTTGCCTTGTCTTCGGGAACATATGTAAGAGCCGTCTTTCCAATGGTAACCTTGATAGGCTTTTTACCTTCTGTAAAGAGCTTAATTACATCCTTTGACTTGACATCCGGAGTATATACAGTGTTTTCATCTATATCCTTTCCCTTGGTCTCACTGTACTGCTGCGCAGGAATCTTGGATGAAAGCTTTGCATTCTTTAATAGAAGCAGACCGTAATCGGCTATTTCCTTCGAAGGAACAACATCAAGGAAAGGAGCCCAGCTTCTTTCAGCGTAATCTCCTATCATCTCTCCCAGAACGCCATCGTAATTTCCTTTACCTCTGACATTTATGAGATACTGCCTTCTTATATCAGGATTTGCCTTGATTTCCGAAGCCACCTGATCAATTGTCAGTTCATGGGTAAAGTCTATTATCTGCTCATCGTCCTGACCATAGGTAATCCTGTTGTAGAACATTTCATAGTCTGTTCCCTTTTTGAGAGAAAGAGTCTTGATCCATCCCTCATACTTAACTGCGAGGGAAGGCTCAATCTTCTTATCTGAAGAACTTACAGTAAATACATTGCCCGCTGTATTATAGGCCCACTGTATCGGAATGGGTTCAATGGCAAAAGGTATGGTCTCACTTCCTGAATAGTTTCCTGAAAGTGTTATCTTTACATAAGGTGCCTTCTTGTCATTAAGATTTCCTGTATAGGCATTTATATTATTTCCATAGGAAAGCTTATAATCTGTGCCTGAAGACAGTCTCCTTCCGTTGAAGTACACTCTCACAGACCAATCTTCAAAGGTAATACTCTGTCCTGTGTAGTACATAGGCTCCGGAAGTCTCGATACCACAAGACCACTTGCAGCAACGGTTTCGATATCAAACAGATCCAGATCCTCAGGAGCAATTCCGTACTCTCTCTCCAGAAGCTGAGAGTTGTCTATAGAGATAATAATCTCTGTGCGAGGCGAATCCTCCTTGTTTTCCTCCTGTGCAATCGCTGTAATTCTTACCTTGGCATCATTTTCCTTTGTGGAAATAACAATGTCATCCAGGTAGTCCAGAGCTTTTGCAAGGAAGTCCTCATCGGATGCATAATCAGGGAAAACATAGGAGTCAGCTGCTGATGCATAATCTACAGCATATTTGATTTTTGCTCCTCTGCCTTCGTTTGTAAGCCTTACCTTGAAGCCGTTGTAAACCGGATTCTGTAATACTAGCTTGCCCTCATCATCCAGGAGTCTTCCGCCATACTCATCCATGAAGATGACAGGGTTGGCAATCAGCTGTGTCGGTTCAGGTTCTGGTTCAGGGGCTGTTCCATGTTCGACATATACAGTAACAGTTTCAGATCTCACACCATTAGCCTCAGCATAGACATATGCCCATCCTTCGCCGCGGCCTGTAACATAGCCATCTGATGTAAGTTCTATAGGAGCCGTGTAGCCTGCATTGTACTGACTACTGTAAGTTACAGAATCAATAAACCACTGTACCTTCTGGGTCCTTGCTGCACTATCAGGTTCTACCGTAGCCTCAAGCTTGATCTTCTCCCCAAGTTTGATAGTATAATACGCTTTGACTGCCTTAACTGTTTCAACCGGTTCATAGTCAATCCATTTTGCATAAATTGTTGTAGTTGATTCCGGAATAAAGTATTCCGATCCGTATTCATATGCTACTGTTTCAACTTTATTATTTCCTGCAGCGTCATAGAACCATCCTGCAAAAATCTTATTTCCATCTCTTCTTACTTTACTTGTATAATCAGAGATCTTTATGCCATATCCTGAGATGTTCTCTTTTACATCTTTTATATTTTCTTCCTTTATTATTTCATCCGGATTTTTGCTAAAGTCGGCACTATCCTCAAAGTATCCGCCGTTGGCATCAAGAGTAACTGTCCTGGAAGCTGAGTATCCGGCATAAAGGTCTGAGATTTCCTCCGGTACAAAGATATACCACATTCCATGCTCAAAGTATTGTTTTCCTGCCGTATATCTGTTTTGGCATTCAGGATCTGTATACCAGCCATCAAAAGAAAGTCCGGGATCATCTATATTGGGTATAGGGGTAGAGGTTCTTGTTGTTGCCCCGGGTCTGACAGTAAATGATGATGTTTTGTTGGCTTTATCTGTCCCAATATATCCTTTTCCGGAATGGAATGTGATCTCCTTATAATCCTGGCTTCCGGAGCCTCCCGAATACGGATACCATTTAACAAATACAGTGATATCCTCATCGATCACAGTGTCCGCACTGATATAATTTGTGCATTCTTTTTCCCTATATCCCCAGGAAAGGCCACTAGTGCTATCCGGAGGATTGACTATACCGCCATATGGCTTTGTTACATTCCCGAACAAAATACCCTTGGGAACTGTCACAGTCCTTTCTGTTCCATCATCACTGCGCACTCCAAACAGTTCATCCAGCTTATCTTCATTGTAACGATCATAATAACTGTTGAAGAAACCGCCATTTGCATTAAAAGTAACATTTACGGTTTCAGTTGACTTATCAGCCCACTGTGCGTAAAAATGCATGTTGGAAGTAGGAACAAAGCCATAGAAATTAAGATTAGTCTTTTTCCCATCGCTTATATAGTAATGTTCTTTTGTTCCAAAATAATACAATTTGTCCGATGAAGCTGCTTTTTCTACAGTGGCCCAACCTGATAAAATCTCAAAATGGGTGTAGTTCTCATAGTAATTGGAAACCATTGTATACGGAATCGCATCAGCTTCATCAGAGATATAGAGATTTGGCGCTTTAAACAGTGCATCCTTATCTTCATCCTCAGAGCCAAATCTGAATGCAGTTCCCTTTGTCACATATACTTCTACGGTATCTTTATCATCTTCAAGCCACGCGCCCTTGTGATTTGCATGGAAGGTAAGAACATAACAATCCTCGGTGTATCCGGCATAGAACGTAACATCACCTTCAACCTTATAGTTTGCTATGTCAGTGATTTCATTCTTGCATTCAGGCTCAGTAAACCACCCCTTAAATACTTTATCCTTTGCGGACTTGATGTTGGGGTATTTTCCTTTTAGCGTAGTGCCCTTAACAATATTTATAGAAACAGTTTTGTCATTTGTAGATACAAAGGTGCCTCCGTTGGCATCAAAGGTTACTGTAAAAGATTCCGCATATTTTGCATAAAAAGTTGCGTCAGATGTTACTACCCAGGACTTCAGCTCTTTGAAGGATACAGGTTCTTTGAATTCAGCATCCTTATACCAGCCATCAAAAGCCTTTCCTTCCGGAGTAACGATATTTGACGGTATTGTATAATCTCCTATTTTTTCATCTTCCCATACATAATAAGAGACTGTTGATTCGCCACCGGCTGTTTTGCCGTCTCCAAGATTGAAAGTCACATTCTTTCTTCCAATCCATCTTGCATAAATGTCCATATCCCCGGTAGGGGTTAAGGAATAATTTGGCTTAGCAAGCAGTGTAGTAAAGGTCTCATCGTACCATCCCCCAAACTTAATGGAAGTTGGCAGAATCTGCGAATTACTATCACTATCACTGATCATTCCATCTTTATACAGATAATATGAACTTATATATAGATAATTCCCTTTGGAAACCTTATACACTCTTACGCTTTTATCTTCCACGCTATCATCAAGATCAGTAAAGATACCGCCATTTGCATGAGCTGTAATAGTATAAGCATCCTCGTACACTGCTTTTAAAGTTTCATCTTTACTGAACACGTAATTATACAGAGCGGAAATCTTATTCCCGGCTTCATCAGTCCAGTACGAAAAGGCCTTACCATCTTCCTTACAATCAGGATTCGATGGAGAGCCCATTATTTTTCC
>JAEEGF011257380.1_pt1 | contig 13308 bp, 8 predicted proteins | sample 9134171 | NCBI WGS metagenome assembly JAEEGF01 (sample SAMN16246542, study PRJNA631951) | gut metagenome | biome: gut microbiome; feature: rumen; material: AP-attached | host: Bos | place: Iran: Karaj | collected 2018-10
CAATGTTCAAACTATTTAATTTCTGTGATTTACCATCAATGAGATATTTTTTAACACAAATCGACAAAAAGGAAAACCGCCGGACATCTCAAATTATTGCCGATTACGACAAGATAAAAAGAAAATATCGCAAATATTTTATTTTGAATATTCTTTCACTGGGAATCATTTCTAAATTCAGAAGAAAAAAACTTAAATTGAAAAGAATTATGCAAGATCAATTTCAAAAAAGCTAGCGCATACCGCATACGTACTATTCTTACTCTATAATACATAAAGTATCTAACTTTGATAGGTTGAGATAAATAGTTATACGTAATACTGAACTAGATATTTTATCTTTCACAATTTTGCTATATCTTGCTACAATATGCAACAAAAATAATTATTAAGAAATAATGTATGAGTAAAACGCAAAAAATATTATGTGTTGATTTAGACGGCACACTTGTTAATACAGATATGCTTTGGGAAAGTTTTCTCTTCCATCTTAAAAAAAATCCTTTAGTTTTTTTCTATGCTATTTTTTGGCTGTTGTTTCAAGGTAAATCAGGATTAAAGAGGAACCTGGCGAAGAATTTCAACTTTGATCCGAAATTACTGCCTTATAACCAGCAAATTATTTCATTCATTCAAGAACAAAAATCAAAAGGTTACACAGTTTGGCTGGTAAGTGCATCTTATGAAACCATCGTAAAGAAAATTTATGAATTTTTATCAGATAAACTGTTTGATGGGTATTATGCCACCGGTTTATCCAGCAGCATAGGCTCAACCGACAAAACAGATAAGAACATTCTTAATTTAGCTTCAAAAAACAAATCTGAGTTTCTGGATTCAATATTCGGCCCTGCCGGATATGACTACATAGGAAATTCATCAGCTGACATCAAGGTGTGGAACAGTTGTGATACAGCATATATATTCTGTAGCAGAAAACAAGGTCTAAAATACACAGGAAGTGTAACAAACGCAAATAACAGACTAATCGAAAAAGAACCTGATTTTTCATCATTAGGAAGCAAAATTAAACTGATCCTGAAACAGGTTAGAATACACCAGTGGGCTAAAAATGCATTGATTTTCTGTCCTGCTCTGGCAGTTCATTCCATATTAACTTCTGAACAATATGGAAATTTAGTGTTAGCCTTTTCTTCATTCTGCTTTCTGACATCTTCCGTTTATATAATCAACGATTTATTTGACATTTGGAATGACCGGGCCCACCAGAAAAAGAAAAACAGACCGCTTGCATCAGGTAACATGTCGATCCCAGCAGGCATAATCATAGCAGCATGCTGTTTGAGTTTGAGCAGTATTTTTGCCTTGTGTCTGTCATTGAAATTCTACGCGTTTACAACACTCTATTTCGCGATTAATATTCTATACTCATTTAAGCTAAAAAATATCATGGCACTTGACTGCGTGCTCTTATCGGGCATGTATACGTACCGTATTTTTTTAGGATGTATAGCAGCTTCATTGGCAAATTCACTCTGGCTGTTTAGTTTTGCGATTTTTCTGTTTTTAAGTCTGGCATTTATAAAAAGATATATCGAACTGTTTAATTTGAAAAAGCAGGGAAAAGAACAGATTATCGGCAGACCTTACACTGTAGCGGATTCGTCCGTTGTAGAAACATTGTATATCGTGTTCGGTTCTTTATCCATTCTAGTCTTCGCGCTATATTTAAGCAGTACTGAAATCCAACATACCTTCAGCAGTATTTGGTTTGCGTATGCATCGTTACTCGTTATACTTTACTGGATGATTTATATGTTCATCAAAGCCTCAAGAGGTTTGATTCATGAAGATCCGGTTGTGTTTGTTCTAAAAGATCGGCTCAGTTTAATTTCAGGATTAATTTTCGTAACTTTATTTTCTCTGGGAGCTATGCTGTAATGACAAAATTTGGTTCATGGGGTAATTTGGTAAAAACAGAACATCAGATTGAATACTTGCAGGATGCATATAACCTTCCGGAAACATTCAATGATTTCAAAGAAGAAAATAAAGGTTCAGTTCTTGCTGTCGGAAATGGAAGAAGTTACGGTGATGTATGCACTAATTCCGGAAAGAAGCTTCTAAAAACAGAATTTCTGGATCATATCATCAGTTTTGAGCCGGAAAAGCAGACTATCGAATGTGAATCTGGTGTGATGCTGAAAGATTTACAACGGTTTCTCGTTCCCAACGGATTTATGCTTCCTGTTACACCGGGAACACAGCTTATAACAGTTGGCGGGGCAATAGCCAATGATGTTCACTGCAAAAATCACCATATGTTCGGTACTTTCGGCCATCACGTTGAAAGTTTTACTCTTGCCAGATCAGATGGAGAAATACTAAGATGCAGTGCGACAGAGAACAAGGAGCTTTATAAAGCTACAATCGGAGGAATAGGTCTGACAGGAGTCATTCTGACCGCCAGACTTAAATTGAAACCGGTATGCGGGCCGTGGATAAATGCCGAAAATGTGCCGTACGAGAACCTTGATGAATTTTATCAGCTTGCAATAAGTTCAGAAGCCAATTATGAACATACAGTTTCCTGGATTGACTGTATCACCGGTAATGGTGAAAGAGGAATATTCATGAGAGGAAACAATGCATCTGATCCGGAATATTGCACCGTCGATAGGAATATAAAGGTTCCCTTCATGATGCCTTTTTCTCTGGTTAACCGGTTCTCGCTGTTTGCTTTTAACAAAATGTACTACTTGGCACAGACAATGAAAAGTTCCAAGTACAAAGCACACTATGAAAAATTCTTTTATCCGCTTGATAATATTCTTGAATGGAACAGGATCTACGGTCCGAAGGGATTTTTCCAATATCAGTGCGTTGTTCCAATGGACGGCGGCTTTGAAGCAATCAAGGAAATGCAGAAGGTTATTTCAGAATCAGGACAAGGTTCATTCCTTGGAGTATTAAAAACATTTGGAAAGAAAGAACCTGCAGGACTCTTAAGTTTTCCTAAAGAGGGGTTTACCTATGCTTTAGACTTTCCGAATCTCGGTGCAAAGACTCTCAAATTGTTCGAATCTCTTGATGCTATAGTTAAGAATGTTCACGGCCGTCTCTATCTGGCGAAAGACGCACGCCAGCCCAAAGAACTCTTTGAAACAGGGTACGGTACGGAGCTTATCAATGAATTTGTTAAGTTTAGAGATCCGGCCATGAGTTCCGATCTTTCCAGACGACTTCTCGGGTTCTAAGACGTATACACTAAAGAATATATTTTCCAGAATAATTTTAACATCTGCTTCAGATAGCAAAGGATTATAATGAATACACTGCTGATTATCGGTGCAACCTCAACCATGGCTTCAAATTGTGCAAGGCTTTGGGTCACTGATTCAAAGAAAAATTTTGAAAAGGTCGTTCTGGTTGCCAGAAATAAAGAAAAACTGTCAGTAATTGCAAATGACTTAAAAGCAAGAAGCGCAAACAAAATTGAAATAAAAGAATTGTATGCTGATTTTTCAGACGAAAACTCTGTTATTCAACTCTGTGATGAGATTAAACAGGAGGAAGGAGAATTTACCACTGTTCTTATAGCACACGGGGTGCTCAGTGACAATACAAAATGTCGTGATAACTATCACCTGATTAGTAGTAGCATCACTGTTAACAGTACCAGTGTGGCAATTCTGCTTGAGTCTATTGTTGCCAAAATGAATAAGGATCAAAACAAGAGCAACATAGGTGTTATCGGTTCAGTTGCTGGTGATCGCGGCCGTGCATCAAATTACATCTACGGAGCAGCCAAAGGCTTTGTTGAGAAATATGTGGAAGGTATGCAGCATTTTCTTGCTTTGACCAAGAGCAGAATCAAGATAACTTTAATCAAACCAGGACAGACAAGAACAGCAATGACAGCAAATCTTGACAACTCTAAATTTGCTCCGGTTGAAGTTGTTGCAAGAGATATTGTCAAGGCTGTAAATCATGGAAAGAAAACTGTCTACACTCCTTACAAATGGAAAATAATTATGACTGTAATCAGGTGGATCCCATCTTTCATTTTCAACAGAATAAACATCTGATCTCCATATTTGGCGCTATAGATTCTTCTGATACTATAGATGAATGATTTTGTATGATTAAAATTTAGAGACTAGTATTATGGATAAGAATTCAAAAATCATTATTCCTGGCGGTGCCGGTTTAGTCGGTCAAAACACAGTGACTGATTTAATAAATCAGGGTTACACAAATCTTGTTGTTTTGGACAAGCATAAAAAAAATGTCGAAATTTTAAAAAGTATGCATCCAAATATTACGGTGGAATGTGTAGATTTAGCAGATGAAGGTCCATGGGAACGCCATTTTGAAAACGCAGAGATTGTAGTACAGCTTCAGGCTCAAATCGGTGCATCTTCACTTGAACCTTTCATCAGAAACAATATTGATTCAACTAAAAACATTATAAAAGTTATAAAGAAGTATAATGTACCATACACCATTCATTTCAGTTCATCAGTAGTGGAATCAGTTGCAGATGACTGGTATACCAATACCAAGAAAGAACAGGAAAAGTTGATGATCGAAAGCGGTCTAAAGTGTGTCATATTGAGACCTACTCTGATGTTCGGATGGTTTGATCGCAAACATTTGGGCTGGCTTTCCCGTTTCATGCATAAAACACCTGTATTTCCGATCCCAGGAAACGGAAAGTATATGCGTCAGCCTCTCTATGCAGGAGATATGTCAAATATTGTAATAAGCTGTATGCACAGTCAGATAACAGGGACTTACAATATTTCAGGTTTGGAGAAAATCGATTACATCGATATCATCAGAGTAATTAAAAAAGCGGTAAAATCAAAAACGTTAATTATGAAGATCCCTTACTCTCTGTTTTATTTCCTGCTGTATGTATACTCGTTCTTTGATAAAAATCCGCCGTTTACCACACAGCAGCTCGCAGCGCTCGTTGCACATGATGAATTCGAGGTAATTGATTGGCCCGGCATTTTCAACGTCAAAGCAACTCCATTTGAAGAAGCCATAAATAAAACTTTCAATGATCCTAAATACAGCAAAATTGTGCTGGAATTCTGAGTACCATGTGCAAATATAACAAAGGACAGACTTGTGTACAGTTATATTTAGCCGTACTGCACAAAAGAAACTGTCAATCAGATAAACAGTTTCTTGTAAACATAATGGTTTTGATAGCAAATTGAAAGATCGATAAATTTAAGGATGTATCGTGAATAATGTAAATTATGATAAAACAGTTGCTGTAATTGGAGCAGGAATAATGGGACTGGCAACTGCCTACTATCTCGCAAAAAAAGGTTATAAAGTTACCGTTTTTGAAAAGGAAAAAGAAATAGGCGGAATGGCAGTAACCTTTAATTTTTCAGGAACAGAAATCGAGAGGTTTTACCACTTTCACTGTACGTCAGACTATGACTACTTCGAAATGCTTGAGGAACTGGGACTTAAAGAAAAACTGCATTGGACATCCACTTCAATGGGATACTGGTACAATAAACAGCTGCAGCCGTGGGGAAATCCAGTAGCACTTCTTAAATTCAAAGGATTGAGTTTTACTGCCAAATTCAGGTACGGGCTCCATGCCTTTATGAGTGTAAAAAGAAACAGATACGATGATTTGGATAAAATTGAATCCACAGGCTGGATAAAGAAATGGGTCGGAAAAGAAGCGTGGAACAAACTTTGGAAAAATCTCTTTGAGCTTAAATTCTATGAATACAGTGAACAATTGTCCGCAGCGTGGATTTGGAGCAGAATCAGGCGCATTGGAAGAAGCCGGTACAATATGTTTAAAGAAAAGCTCGGTTACCTTGAAGGAGGTTCAAAACCATTAATCCACGGTTTGGCTGATGCCATTAAAAAACATGGAGGTACTGTTTTATCCGGTACTTCAGTCAAGGCTGTGACACAGGATTCATCCGGTTTATACCATGTTGCTACAGAAAACGATGCAGGTTTTCTCTTTAAAAACGTAGTATCAACCATACCTTTGCCATACATCTCCGGTATTTTTGAATGTATTGACGAAAAATCCAGAAATATGTTCGAAAAAACTATCAATGAAGGAGTTGTTTGTGTAATTGTTAAATTAAGAAAGGCTCTGACCGGTAACTTCTGGCTTAATGTTAATGATCCAGACATGGATATTCCAGGAACAATTGAATATACCAATTTAAATCCTCTGAATGGTGAACATATTGTCTATATTCCATACTATATGCCTATTACAAACAGTAAATTTAATGATTCTGATGAAGTTTACCGGAATAAGATAAAATCATATTTTATGGAAATAAACAAGGAACTGAAGGATGAAGATTTTATAGACATTCAGGTATCACGTTACAAGTATGCCCAGCCTATCTGCGGTATTGAATACCTGAAAACAATCCCTCAGATCAAAATGGACAACCATAAGATCTATATTGCTGATACTTCCTACTATTATCCAGAAGATCGAGGTATTTCCGAAGGGATCAAAATAGCCAAACATATATCGTCTTTGGTAGAAGAAAATGAATAAAAAGGAATTTATTCTGTTTGTGGCAGCAGGTGGTTTTGCTGCCCTGGTAAACTTTGTTTCAAGAATTATTTTTAATTTTTGGTTTAGTTTTGAAGTTTCCGTAGTTTTAGCTTACCTAATTGGCATGATAACGGCTTACATTTTAACCAAAATTTTTGTTTTCAAAGCAAAATCGGTAGGATTGGTATCAAGCAGCATAAAATTTACAATCGTCAATATACTAGCTGTACTCCAGACATACTTCATAAGCGTTTATCTCTATTACTGGCTTAACAACAATATAAATTTTGACTATAACAAGGAAATAGCTCACTTTGTGGGGATTGCATTCCCTGTAATAACCAGTTACATCGGACACAAGTACTATAGTTTTAAATAGATTCTTCTCATTTATTTTTATAGATAACGAAATAAACCAATTGAAGATATTATTTGAAAATTAGAAGACTTTATAAAATCACTAATATTCGGAATGATAATTTAAAACCAAAATACTTATTTGATAAGTACGGATATGCTCAGCTAAAAAGTTATAATTAAGGAGTAATTTGATATGGGTAATAATACAGAAAATAGCAATATAATTGCTGTAAAAAAGACTTTTTTTAAATTTTTGGGTTTTCTGTTTCCAATAGTATTGGCTATATTGTCTAATCAAATTAAAGCATCTATTAATACCTTTGAAAATTCAGGCCTCGATTCCTCGTGGGCTTGGTCACTTAATTATTTTTTTGAAAACTCTTACATTTTTGGCCGAGATGTAGTTTTTACGTATGGACCGTTAGGATGGCTTTTATATTCATCAGGAAAAACTGTAGATATAACATGTTGTTTTTGGGTTGTTATGATCTTTATAACAGCATATGTTTTGTATGAAAGTTTAATAAAAACAGCATTAAAAAATCATCATTGGTTTAAATTTTCAATATTTACCTTAACTTTTCTATATGCCTTTTTCTGTAATAAGTGTTCTCCTGAATATTTCGTTTTATATTTGTATTGTTTAACAGTATTAACCTTTGTTTTTATAAGATCTAGTAAACTTTTGCTTGTAATTGCATCGTTGTTATTGATTACGTCATTTTTTATGAAATTCAGTTTGGTAATCCAAATTATTTCTTTCGTAACAACTTTGGCGATGTTGCTTTTAATTTTTAAAAATAAGCATTATAAAGCTTTATTTTTGCACATATTTCTGTCGTTTACTTTATGTTGTGTAATATATCTAGTATTTTATAGTCATTCTATCAACGATTTAGTTAATTATTTTGTTGGTTCAATTAATCAGGCGATTGGATACAATTGGGCAATGAGCATAGGCGAAGGACATAGATACACTAAATTTTTATCGATCGCGATATTTTATTTATTAATATTTGTCATTATTGCTTTTTTTAATATAAAAGATGAACGAAATTTACCTCTTATTTTTTCAATTCTTTCTGTACTATTTTTTATGTATAAACATGGTTTTGTAAGGGGTGATGGACATGTTTATATATTTTTTAACACCATAGTTCCTTTTTTGGGATTGTTTTTGCTTTTTTTTAGATATCCGAAACAAACATTGTCTTTCACATTAAATATTGGAAATTTATCAATCGTTAAAAAAGATATTGTTGATTGCATTATTATTATTATGATTGTTGTTTCCCTTGTATTACTGAAACACTTTAACTCCTTTCATGATATAAAAAATTCTTTCGATTATAAACTATCAAATTATTCCAATTATATTGAGCATGCAAAAAAACAAAAAGCAAGTCAAAATGCTGACTTGCCTCATAGTTTTACTGAAAGGATAAAAAACAAACCGGTAAGCATTTATCCAATAGATTTACTTTATGCAAGGAATCAAAAAATAAATTTTGTTCCTCTTTATCCCGTACAAGCGTATTCTGGTTATACAACTTGGTTAGATGAAAAATCGAGTGAAAAATTTAGCATAAAAAAAGGTCCTGAATATGTAATATTTAATCATGACACAATTGACAACCGATTCCCTTTTATTGAGATGCCAATGACGTATCTCACTTTCCTACGGAATTACTTTATTGATTATTACGATCTTACCAAAAATTTGTTTTTATTAAAAAAACGCAGTGTTCCTCTTTTCTTAGATGAAAGTATCATCTATAAAAAGACTGAAAAATTCATAATATCGGATCCAATACAGATTAATGATATTTCAAATAATCTAATGCTGAAGTTAAATGTTAAATATTCTTTATGGGGAAGATTTATAAATTTTATATATAAAACGCCATCAGTCGATATGATTTTAACATATGATGACGGAACAAAAGTTCAGCGAAGAATAATTTTACAGAACTTGGTAAATGGATTTATTGTTTCATCTATTCCGAATTCTAGTTTAGACTTGATTGAAATTTTTAATAATAATCGCACCCAAAAACATGTTACATCTATCCAATTCACTGGGCCTGGTTTAATGTTTTTTTCAAACATTGCTTCAGTTGATTTTTACACGGTAAAACTGCCTCTACAGAATATACCTCTTTCTTTAGACCTAGACCGCGTTGAAACGATAAAAGCTGATTCTATTGTTATTAATGATATTCCAATCAAAATTGATAACAATTTTTGTATAGACGAGTATTTTATAAATGAAAGAAATATTTTTTTGAGGGGATGGACATTTAATAAGGAAAACGGAAATCCGTTTAAGGAAATATATTTAAAAATAGGTGATTTATTATATAAATTAGAACAATATCCAAGACAAGATGTAGTCGACCACTTTAAACTCAAGAGTGTAAATAACCATCTAGGATTTTATATTTTTTCAGAATATTTATATGATAATAAATTAAATATAAATGAATTAGTGTTTGTTGTTAAAAAAGATAATGATAACAAATACTATTATCTTGCGAAGTAACATCATAGCAATTAGAAAATTAATACACTCAGATTTCATTTATCATTCACGAAATCTGTTTGAATACAACAAAACTGCTAAATATAAAAAAGGACTTATTCAATGAATTCAAAAGATGGTAGTTATAAGTATTTAACCATAGCCATTTGTCTGCTGAGTTTAGCGTTCATGGTATGCTTCACAATCGGATTTATAAGAAATCTGACAGACATCCCATATTGCGATTCATGGAAAGGAATCATTTGGTTATACGAACAATTCTTTTACAAAAACTATAAAGCAGTATTTTCAGTTCATAACGAACATCCAATATTTCTGACAAATACTATTTTTCTTTTGAATTATTGGTTATTCAATGGTTCTATCATAGCATTGCAAGTATTAAATTTTATCCTGGTATTATCGGTTGCTCTAATGCTGTTCTATCTGCACAAAAACTGTTGTATTGTAAACAGCTTTTCCACGCAAGAAGGAAGGGAAACGGCACAATATACAGAATCAAATAAAAAAAACAAAGACATATATAATTCATATTTTCTTTTTTTATTCTGCTTTTATATCATCATGAACTGTTTTTGGGGAGCTGAAGAAAATATAAATTGGGAATTCGAAAGTCAATGGTACCTCAGTATACTGCTTCCTATAACATCATTGCTATTGTTGTTAAAAACATCTTACACAAAAAACAGTAATATATGCTTTGCCGGTGCGTTGCTCTCTATGTTCTGTTCTCCATTTACAATGATGAACGGAATACTTTTTGTTATGCTAGCTATATTCACTGTTTTTTTAAATAAATTTACATTAACTAAAAAGATTATTTGGTTGATAATTTCCATTACTTCAATCTTAATATTGTTCATAATTAAAGAAAATACACAACTACACACCGAAGTACATATTGGAGAAATTATAAAATATTTCCTACTTTATATAGGCTCTATTGGTAACTATATAGTTAAAGGGTTTACAGATTCAAAACCAAACATTTGTCTGTACTCAGGGTATTTTTTCGGAATTTCGTATATTATCAGTGTCACATATTTTATTATACAATTATTCATCAGTATAAAAAAACGCAACCAAAACAAAACATTTATCATTTCTGTTCTATTAGCATTTATGCTCTACTTTATCGGAACAGCACTTGTAACTGCATTAGGCAGAGTGAGCTTAGGAATTCATCAGGCTCTGAGTTCCCGTTATGTCACAATCGCAATTGCCGGTTGGAGCGTACTGTTTATGCAATACTTTTTACTGCTATCCAGAAAAAAAATAATAATGTATATAATGCTAATACTCTGTATTTTAATGATGCCGCTCCAACTTCAAGCCAGAAAGACAACAGACAAATATTATTCAAAAAACATAAGTGCATTGGCTTTGGCATTGGAAAAAGCTCCTGAGTACACTGATTTTCTTTTCCCATTCCCAAATGATACCAAAACAAGATTTCAATTCATAAAAGAACAAGAAATGATGTTCTATCAGAAAGGCAATATAATCCGCTCGCTGGTGGATGATTTGAATAATCACAAAAAACTTGGTGACAGTACAGAAATTACAGACGTTGATTGCTCCACCACCTATCTGCCTGGGAAATATTATTTGGTAATGGAAGGAAGAATAAAAAAGAAATTAAACTACTCATTTACTGATGAACAGCTGCAACCTATGTATGCACTTGACAATTCAAATACTACAATCGGAGTAGGACTGTACAATAAATCTAAACGACTGTTCAGAATTTTTGTAGAGCCAGAAAATCAAGGAGCCAAAATATTCACAATTCCTTCTGCCAATGTAACTTTCAGATGCAAGACTCAATTTGATATCGGAAACAACACAATGCATGAAAATAAAGTGTATGGTCCCCAAATAGAAGATGATGACGCATTTGTTCAGTCTTTCACCACCGGACGTAATGCCAAGATCGAAGATTTGGAATTGTTATTAGCGACTTTCGGACGTAACAATACAGGAACTTCAACATTAACATTAAGTGAGTGCAATGGAGAAATATTAAAACAACATACTTTTGACAATGCAGACGTAGTCGATAATCAGTTTAAACAATTTGAAGAATTCAAAGGACTAATCCTAACAACTAACACCGATTATTGTCTATCTTTAACATCAAAAGGAACAAATAAAGACAATGGCATAACCTGGTGGTTATCAACAAATAGCAACTATATAGGGGGAAAATCACTGTACAGAGACTCCGCAGACAACGATGATTTTTTATTTATTTTGAAAGTAACTGAAGTCGAATAAATAATGCACATAAACACAAAAAAAAATACTCGATAAAATTCCATGAAGTGAGTTGCTACGAGAGTGATTTCTCAAATTTTCGGTGCTTTCGGTTGATAAAAACAGGTACTATCAGTTCAACCATACAAGGAGATTTACCAACAACGAATGAAGGATATACTGCAAATTATCCTCTTCTGAGATCAGTTTTTCTTTTTTCGGCAGATCAGTTTTCTACTTTGAGCAGATCATCTGATCTACTTCATTCAGATCACTAATTCTTCTCCTTCTGGCACCCCTGAGGCCCCTTCAATTTCATCATTTTTCACCTTGATTCAGACCTCAATTTTGAAAAATTCTCAGCCTGAGCCGACAGATTTTCTCTGATTAATGACTTTGTTCAATATTTATTCAGCTAAAGAGTTTTAGAATCGGAAGTAAAAGGATTTTCGGTTTTGTTTTTGGATGGAGCAATGAGACAAAAAGAAAGTCACTGGAAGTCTAGCCACTCCCAGTGACACATTTGTCAATTTGACATTTATTGCATTTATCAAACATGTTCATGCTAGGATTTAATCAATACATAGTCACAAAATATTTTTTAGCTATGATCCATAAATCACGTTTCGTTCATGCGTAGGCCCTGACTTCCGATTGAAAAAACAGGGGAACCATTTAGTTCCAAACCGATACTCTATCAGTTCCACGAACCTGCAGACAAAATGCTCGTTCTTTTCAACAACAAACAGAACTCGATCTATCTAAATGGAGACGACACCTACATTGACGGCACATGGATCAAAAATTACAGGAGGCTATTTTGAAAGAAGTAACAAGGATCAGGAAACCGTAAACCAGGTTTCTCATCTACGCACTCATTTAAAGATCTGTAGGATAAATGTGCAAAGTTCTGTTTTCATACGGTTGGAATTTCATCAAGATAATATTTGTATAATAAACATACAACTATCCATTATTCACTGTAAATTATTTCAAAAAAAACTTTATTTATACCATCTGATCCATTATAATTTTTTTGTTTTCCAAATTCCCATCGTCTAGAGGCCTAGGACGAAACCCTCTCAAGGTTTAAACACGGGTTCGACTCCCGTTGGGAATGCCACTAAAGTTAACATCAGACAAACCCAATCCTCAATCCCCAAACATCGATATGAGCAGTCTTTACCTGGAATCGTGTTTTCGCTGTTTTTCAACCGGGATTGCTACTTTGTCATTTTTCACGCTCCCTCCTCTCAATAAATTCAGCCTCTCAATAAATAATTTCACCATCTAAAAAAACATGACGCTCCACTGCACTATATTCGTGAAAAGCTTCAAAAATCAAATCAGCTGAAAACTAAGTTCACTGCTCCCTATGCTAGAATACCGGGATAGGTAGATAAAAAAACGCTGCACCGGAACATACAGCAGTCCTTCCTACCTACCGGCAAACAAAATCAAACCCGGCGAACCGGAATAATTAAGAATAACAAGGGATCTTATTAGTAAACGATCCATAATAACCTTTAAGGTAATTATGGCTTTTGCTTAGTCTAAGTGATTTCGCTGAAAAGTGAATGAACTACGTTATGAGAGAATGAATTTATGCAAATAAATT
>JAEEGF010730575.1_pt1 | contig 13306 bp, 7 predicted proteins | sample 9134171 | NCBI WGS metagenome assembly JAEEGF01 (sample SAMN16246542, study PRJNA631951) | gut metagenome | biome: gut microbiome; feature: rumen; material: AP-attached | host: Bos | place: Iran: Karaj | collected 2018-10
ATGTTATTGTTTCACTCCTTCTAAGCGTGGGCATGTCTCCTGCAATCATGAAGTATGGTTACATTCTGATTCTGAACGAAATGTTTCAATCCCTCTAAGCGAGGGCGCACCTCTGCAATCATTGTATACCCGTGATAGGGGATACAATATCATGAAGTTGTTTCAATCCCTCTAAGTGAGGGCTCACCTCTGCAACCTCAACAAAGGCTCTAAAGCCGCAAACGTTAAGTTCTTGTTTCAATCCCTCTTAACGAGGGCGTGCCTCTGCAACCTTATACCCGAGATCGAGGGTATAACGTGATGAAATTCACGTTTCAATCCCTCTTAACGAGGGCATGCCTCTGCAACGACTACTTCGAAAGATTATCTAAGAAGCGGGGCTATATTGTTTCAATCCCTCTAAGCGAGGGCCCGCCTCTGCAATGAAAATATGGATATATTTATATAACAAGAAACACCAAGTTTCAATCCCTCTAAGCGAGGGCCCGCCTCTGCAATTCTGCTTATTGAAGGGCTACCAACTGTAGCACTAGATAGTTTCAATCCCTCTAAGCGAGGGCCCGCCTCTGCAATAGTAAACATTCTGAGGCCTTTATTATCAAGGGTTTTACGGTACTGTTTTTCTAACCTGATAATCAGCATGCGAAAATTATCATATAAAAAATATTCATGCAACTGAAAGTTCAGTAAAATCAGGCATTGTTCACGTTTCTAACCTGCGTGGTTTTTGCCCATAAAAACGGTTAGAAAAAGGCAATCATCTGTAATATTATGTTTTTTATTTAAATTTTAACAGTATATTCAGTTATTTATGTTGTTTATTTTATATTTTTCTAAAAACATAACATTGGCATAATGCATAAAAAATTGCAATAAGAATTTTTGTATGTGCTGTGAAAGAATACATCACCTGTAAGAGCACGCCTGATACTTTTTTATTATATGGATCTATTACGGAACGGATATGAGGTCTAAGAATTTATGACTTACATGGCTCCCTGCCGAATCAGGTAATCAAAGCATATTTATTGCTGTCACTAATTATTTTTCTGAACCGGTAAGTTGGGAATAACAGCTGAAGTCACGGTGGATTTTGGGACAGTGTGTACTGTATTACAGGGAATGAATGCATTATGTTTTTCTTTTAAGACTTTTGCAATATTCCGGATTAGGTCTGTATATGGTTAAAGATTGTCCAGAAAACCTTTTAATTTCCGTCAAGTTAGGATAGATATCTCATTAAATGCCGTTTCGTATGGTTTTATCGGAAGTCGTAAGCTATTATTATAAGGGGTTCGTGCGTAATGTCCCGACATCCGTATCATGCATGGTACGGGGATTCTTTGTGTATTCTGAGAAATATCGGTTAATATTTATCTGCGGCAATACGGGCGGAGAAATCAGAATGAATCAGTCATGTTTTTCAGACGTGGTGCGAACTTCCTAAACGTTATGATTTGGATAATGAGTTACACATGGAGTTGAAGGCGATAAGATGATATCTCGTCTTTACCTTTTTTTATTTCTTTCTTTTCTGCTGCTGTGCGGTGCCGGAAACTGTTTTGCAGATACCGCGTACGACGCTGATTATAACGTGCACAGACAGATTGAGTTTAAGAATGAATATACCCGTCAGGAAGAGGATCTTAATGAAGGTGTTCCTGAAGAGGTTCTTAACCGTGCTGTAAAATACAGGGTTGAATGCCGCAGGAGCAAGGTAAGGGATAATATAGAGGCCTATCTTTCAACACTTCCTGAATTAAAGCGCATAAGCTTCAATACCCATCATTCATCTGTTTATAAAATTGAAGAAAAGGTAAAGAGCGCCGTAAAGGTATACGGGTACTACCGTCCGGTCATAAAGATGACCTTTAAATCAAAGAATTCCTCTGTTCTTTACGTGCACGTTGATCTCGGTAAGCCGGTATGGATAAAGGATACGCACATCGAGGTGCTGGGGGAGGCACTGACCGATCCCGGGTTCATGAGGGTATTCAGAGAAAACAAGCTGAAGCCTTATACGATCCTGTCTCACGATGCCTACGAAACAATAAAGGCCAGGGTTATGACCACAGCTCTTACCCGCGGCTACTTTGATTCTCATTTCATAAAATCCCACGTATACGTGGATCCTACCGAGAACAGTGCGGAAGTGTACCTCGTGTTCAACAGCGGCAAGAGATACAGATTCGGAGCAGTATCATATACCGGGGATACCCAGTATGTTCCAGCCATAGAACCTGTTGTGGATATTGAGCCGAGTGACAGATTCAATACAGAAAGGATTTCACGGGTAAGCGGTAATCTGTATGATACGGGATACTTTGCCGATGCCGAGGTACATCCTGTTCTTGAGGAAACCGAGGATTATGAGGTACCGATAAATATCCATCTCAAGAGAAAGAAATTCAATGTGGTCGAAACCGGTATAGGCTATGCCACCGATGAAGGTGTTCGCGGAAAGGTCAGATGGAATATGCCTCTTCTTAATGAAAGAGGGGATTCCTTGATCATGCAGCTGCAGCTGTCTGAGGTTAAGCAGGAGTTTCTCGTAAGATACAAGATACCTTACAGAAATCCTCTTACAGATTATTTCTATCTTCAGGCCCAGCAGACTCATGATGAGCTTAACGACACCAAGGATGACGTGACATCGTTTCAGGTGCATTACGTGACCAAGGAACATCGTCCGTGGTCAGTTGATTACGGTTTTAACGTTCAGTACGAAGATTATACTCAGGGCATGGAAGACGGAAACGCCTGGACAATCGGGCCTAATCTCAGGGTTAATTTTGCAAGAGCGTTCCCTCGTGTTGATGCCAGAACCGGTGAAAATTATAACTTCAGGGTTGCCACTTCCGCTAAAAACATCGGTGCTGACGTGACGTTTGTTCAGCTGTATTCATCAGCGAAGTGGATGTTCAGTCCTACCCGCGATTCCAGATTCCTGATGCGCTTTGAGCAGGGGGTAAATGTCGGTCCTGACGCTGAGAGCGCTCCTCCTTCATACAGATTTTTCGTGGGCGGTGACAATTCCGTGAGAGGTTTCGGTTACAAGACCGTTTCAGACAGGGACAGAACCGGCAAGCTTGCAGGCGGACGTTACATGACCACGGGGTCTGCGGAAGTTCAGATTCCGGTAATAGAGGATCTGCGCTCTGCATGGTTTATTGATGCCGGTCAGGCAACAAATAATTATAAGAGCGACAATACCGTGGTAGGTGTGGGTACAGGTATAAGATACGTAACGCCAATCGGACTTATTAAGGTGGATCTCGGCTTCGGCGTGTCTGAAACACACATTCCGTTCCATTTGCATTTCGGTATAGGTCCGGATATCTAGTGATTTGAATTTAAGTTTTGGGCTCAGACAGCGGTTTAGGTTTAACAGTTATGCAGAATCCAGAAAAACCATTGGAAGACAGTGAAAAAAATGCACCGGAGGTACTTAAAAAGTCCCCGGGCAGAATCAGAACCATTCTGTTGAAATTATTCAAATGGTTCACCGTGGTGTTTTTTTCACTGCTGAGTATTCTGATTGTATTAACGGGGTTTTTCTTTTTTACCCATACGGGCTCGGAATTTCTGTGGAACCGCGTGAAGGGAACTGTTTCCGGTCTTGACGGCGAGATGTCCGACGGTAATCTTGCCAACGGCTTCCGCATGAAGAACTTCAGGCTTGATATCGAGGATACCATTCATGTCGGAGCAGGTAATCTGGAGATTAAGTACTCCGTGTGGGATTTGCTGTACGGTCAGCTCAATGTAAGATATCTTAAAACCTCAGACGTGCTCCTGGTTCTTGGTAACAGACCGGATAATCTTCCCGTAATCGGAGAATTTCTGGAAAGACGTCTTTACGAAAATTATTCATTTGCCCAGAATGAGCAGGGGGATATGGTAAGAATAAGAGAATCCGCACCGGAGCCGGATCCTACGCTTATATACATGCCCGCCCCGAATGTCGTCCCTGAAGCACCGGAGACGGAACAGGCTGAGGAGGATGACGGAGAAAGATTTGTTCTGGACATGCCGGTAAACCTCAGTGTAAAGAATATTGAAATCGATCGCTTCCTGATGCTCTCCGACATCATTGACGTGGCCGTGGAGAAATGTGAGGCCTCAGCCTCCATGAACCACACGGTTCTCAATGTTGACTATCTGTCTATCACTTACGGTGATTCACTGCTTCACGGAGAGGATCGTGAGGCTCTGCTGGCAATGAGGGCAGGCGGTGAGGAGATAACCTATGATTCTCTTCTTTCACTTCATCCTGAATATGCATCCCGAAACGTAAACAATGATGAGCTGAACGGCGAAGATAATGACACTTCCGCTACGGAGTCCGATGAGTCTTCAGTGGCAGACGGCGATTCTGTCGCAGGGACGTCAGAGACTGCTGACACTGCTGCAACTGCGGAAAAAGCGGATAAAACTTCTGATGCCGTGAGCTCCGGGGCGGAACAGGATCAGGTGGCTGAGCTTGAGGCCATGCTTAACAATCCGTATGACCGAAAGGAGATTGAGGCCAGAATTCAGCCTCTTTATACGGTTATTCTGCCTTTTGATCTTTACGTCGAAAGGTAACCCTGAAAAATTCAAGATACCATATGGATTCATTTGATACCGGAATTTTCAGCGGCGGATTCAAGATGACTTTCATCGGTCCAGACATTCATGTGGATCGCCTGTACATAGATCATGAACTGGGGCATGCCGAACTCCAGGACAGTGACATGACCCTTGACGGGTATTATCCGATAGAAGCTCATTTACAGGCCTCATCCAATAATCAGGAATGGTACGGTCTGCTTCATAACCATACTCTGGAAGTCAATGTTGTCGGTGATCTGGCAGATCTCAGTTCCGCGCTGCATGTCAGGGGCTCAATTGATGCAGACATAAGAGCCAGAAGCAACGTATTGGCTCCGGGACTTCCGTTTAATGCCGACATTGACGTTAAGCATGCGTTCTGGCCGCTTGATTCCGAAAACATTGACTATGCTGCCGACAGCGTTAAGTTTCATGCTGACGGTTCCCTGAGGGAGATCTCCGCCACCTTTGACGGGAAGGGTATCATAGTGCATGATTACCCAGTCCTGAATCTCAGTACGGGCTTTGTGACTGATTTCGGTTCAATTGACGTAAAGAAGTTTGAGGCTTCCTCTGAAATCGGAGACAGGGTTTCGTTTTCCGGAAAGGCAATCTGGCAGGGACAGTATTCCTTTGACGGAAAACTCGATGCCGACATTGTTGATCTCGGGAGATATCTGCCTGAGTACGAAGGACATTTCAAACTCGGGATTACCCCGTACGTACATTACCAGAGTCTTGATGAATGGTTCGTCAGACTGTCGCGTCTCGGTGCATCCGGAGAGATTCTCGGATATCCTCTCTCTCTTACTTCCGGCAAATTTGAGATGAATTCTTCCCTCAAGGGGATAATAGAAGGCATTCATCTGGTCGTCGGCAATGACAACAGGGTGGATGTTTCCGGAAAAATCAATAAAAAGGCTGACATTCTGGTAAACATTGATCTTCAGGACATAAGCACCATATTCCCTGAGTATTACGGTGTAATCAATGGTACCCTGAAGATTGACGGAGAGCTTTATTCTCCGGTTGTTTCCCTGAAGGCCTTTGCCAACGAGTTCGTGGCACATCATTTCCATGTGGCGAACACCGATTTGGATCTTCAGGCTTCCTTTAAGGACCTGGTTCTTACCGACAGCAGACTGAGACTCTACATGGAAGAGCTTAGAAAGGGTAAGAACTCCTTCATTAAGGATCTTGATGTTACCTTCAGCGGCAGCGAGGCTAAGCATACGCTTAAGGTTAAGACCGACAGCATGGCAGGTCCCGTCAGTCTGAGGCTTGACGGCGGAATGAACAGCGGGCGTGACCTCTATACCGGTACCCTGCAGGATTTCAGTGCCAGGGCAAGGGACATATCCGTCGGACTGAAGAACCCGGTAAACTTCAGACTTAAGCTGCAGCCTGAATTTTCCGCAGTCATACACTCTCACACCTGGCTTGTGAATGACGTGAAGATTAACATTTCCGAAGGCCGTTATTCGGCAGCCAGATCTGAAATCAGCCTGGATATTCCTGAACTTGATTTGATGCATTTTAAGAAATTCCTGCCAGCCGGCTTCATGATTGACAGGCCACTGGGAATTCATGTCCATGCAGGTCTTGACCGTAACAGTCCGTTTGCCGTCGTTAAGCTGAAGGAGGGGGCTAATGCTCTCTACTACAACAGGGAAAGACTGGACATTAAAAATATGGGATTTACCGCGGATTTCCGCAACGACAACCTTAAAACCTCTCTTGTTGCCGATTTCGGCAAGCTGGGCAGCATTAACAGTCTGTTGAACATTAATCAGCTTTCATCCGAACAGACGCTTGGCGGCAGTCTTGACATTACTGCTCTCAACATGATTATGCTGCAGAAATTATCAGAAGACATCAATTCATCAGACGGCATACTGAACGCCCACGGCAGCTATGCCGGAAGTCTGGGTAATCCAGCCTTCTACGGACAGCTGAAGATTAACGAAATGAGCATCAATCCGGCAGCAGGCATCGGCTCCATTAAGCACATTAACACCACGATGGACGTGGACGGCCGGAGTGCTCAGGTAAATTCAAGTTTCAGCTTCAATGAAAAGTACGGTAACGTCAATGGTCAGATATCCTGGGAAAACGGCTTCAGGGCAACGATAGCCGTTAAGACAGATGAACTGCCGATTCAGCTCATGGGGTATGGTGATGCACTCGTGAAGCTTGATCTCAAGGGTAAGTTCACCGACAGGTATAGCAGTATTAGCGGTGATGTGGAGGTTCCGTCAGCCAGGATCAGAATAAAGGATCTGTCTGCAAGCTCCGTATCCGCATCATCAGACATAACCGAATATACCAAAGACAAGGACGGTCTGGTGGTGGAAGAGGAACAGTATACGCTGCCGTTCCTCATGAGTGTAAACGTGAAGCTCGGACCTGAAATCAGAATTAACGCCCTTGGCCTGAAGACCAAGCTTGGGGGGACTCTGAAGGTAAGACAGCGTACCAACAAGCCTCTTTCCGTACTCGGTAAGATTGAACTTGAGGACGGTACCTTCAGGGCTTACGGGCAGAATCTGCTGATTGAGCAGGGTGTGATTGCCTTTATCGGTGATCCGTCAAGTCCGAACCTCAATATCCGAGCCATAAGGAATCCTCAGTCAATGGAGGATGACAACGTAACCGTAGGTATTAACGTGTCAGGCAATGCCAACAGTCCGAACGTAAAGATTTTCTCCCGTCCTGAAATGAATCAGAGTGAGGCTCTTTCATATCTGCTCCGCGGCAGGGGACTTGATCAGACCAACGGCAGCAGTGACATGGCTACCCAGCTGCTGCTCGGTGTGGGCCTGATGCAGACAAACAGCGTGCTCGGAAGCATGGGTGAGGTTATGGGACTCGAGGAAATGTCCCTGGATTCCAAGGGTGAGGGTGATGATACCTCCGTGGAGGTTTCAGCCTATATACTTCCTAAGGTTCAGGTGGCTTACGGCTACGGCATATACAACGCCGTGTCTGAATTCCGTATCCGTTACGAGATGTTCCCGAGATTCTACATAGAAGCCCTAAGCTCCATCGAACAGGAAGTGGATGCAGTATACAAGTTTGATTTTGATTTCTAAATCCGACTTGCGTTAATACCGCTCTTCAAGGACGGTATTCTGAAATCAGCGGGCCTCCCCGGATGTCCTTCCCGGGGAGGCCCGGTTATTTTCCGATAAACGGAATGTGTGATTGATCAAAAAAAAACGATGTGCAATAATGCAGGCAGAATTGAAGTGCAGATGCGACTGTTATTGATTGCCGTCGTCTGCCTATTGGATTTTGGGAACATCTGCGGTCCGGAATCATCCGTTACCGCATCAGGACAGAGATAACGATATGACCAGCAGCAAACAGATTCTTCTGATTAATGACATTTGCGGTTACGGTAAAGTGGCTCTTTCAGCCATGATTCCGGTACTTACCAATATGGGGTACCATATTTACAATCTTCCAACGGCTCTGGTTTCAAATACGCTGGAATACGGTAAATTCAGAATTCAGGACACCACGGACTACATGCGTGATTCCATCCGCGTATGGCGTGAACTCGGTTTTAAGTTTGATGCCGTGTCAACCGGTCTCATTACCTCAACCGCACAGGCGGATCTTCTTATTGATTTCTGCAGTGGTGAGGCTGAAAAGGGAGTTCTTATTTTCGTCGATCCGATAATGGCCGATAACGGTTCTCTCTATAACGGCATGACCATGGAAACGGTAGCCAACATGAAAAGACTCATGTCCGTTGCCTACTGCAGCGTTCCGAACTATACCGAAGCCGTGTATCTGGCAGATGCTGAATACAAGGATGATCTCACGGAGGCCGAGGTGTTTGAGCTGATTGACCGTCTGAGAGCACTCGGTTCCAAGTCAGTTGTAATCACAAGCTGTCACGTTGAGGGAAGCGAGGCCGTTGCCGGCTACAGTGCCGAGCAGGATGAGTATTTCGTGCTTCCTTATGTTTCCGTGCCGGTGTTCCTTCCGGGAACCGGTGACATCTTCCTGTCTATTCTTATGGGCAGACTGCTTCAGGGAATGTACCTTAAGGCTGCGGTTTCCGACGCCATGGTTTCTGTAAAAAAGATGGTTATCAGGAACAAGGACAACGATGACAAGTTCAAGGGAATCAGAATTGAAGCCTGCCTTGACGTGCTTCAGTAGTGTTTTTTTTTGAAGATGTCTGCATAAAACACCGTTTTATGCGACATGTCATGGTTAAAGATCTTAAAATTATCCGGAAGGGACTTTTAAAACCTGCCGGATTTTATTTTTCCGGATATCTTTTTTCGGTTTTTTTATAATTATCCGCACTTTCCCTTAATGAGTGACGGATTGTCTGAACGGGACGGCTGAATGATTAATGTTATTTGGGGATGGATGATTCTTTTAGGAATCCTTTCCGCACTGATAAGATGTTTTTTCGGGGAGATGCAGATTGAAGACTTCCTTCGGGAATTCTTCGGTTCAGCAGAGCTTTCCGTCAAGGTTATAACCGGGCTTCTCGGCATGACCTGTCTGTGGATGGGGATTGCTTCAATCATGGAATCGGCAGGGCTCACCTCAAAGCTTGCCAGACTGCTTGAGCCGCTCTTCAGGATAATAATGCCCGGGATACCCAAGGGGCATCCTGCCATCGGCAGCATTACCATGAACATGTCCGCCAACATGCTGGGGCTTGATAACGCCGCCACTCCGTTCGGCATCAGGGCCATGAAGGACATGCAGACGCTGAATCAGAATCCGGACACGGCAACCGACAGTCAGATTATGTTTCTGGTGATAAACACGTCTGCCATCACCATATTCCCCGTAAGCATCATCATGTACAGAACTCAGTTCGGTTCGGCAAGTCCCACCGACGTCTTTCTGCCGCTTCTTCTGACTTCTGCGGTTTCAACGGTAGTCGGTTTTCTGGTTACGGCCTTTATCCAGAAAATCAACATTCTGAAGCTGCCGGTTCTTATTGCATTTACCTTCCTTCTGGGACTTATTGCCGGGCTTGGCGTCTGGGCCGTGCGTGCCGGCGAAAATCTGACTCATCAGGCCACGGTGTTCAGTGATGTCTGCATGGTAGGTTTTGTGGGGGCGGTGATTGCCTACGGACTTTTTCTCAGAAAGAAGGTTTTTCAGGACTTCATAGACGGGGCAAAGCAGGGGTTCGGTATCTGCGTGGACATCCTTCCGTATCTTGTAGCCATGCTTTTTGCCATTGCGGTATTCAGAAGCAGCGGACTTCTGGAACTGGTGCTCAGCGGACTGCGAAGCTTCTTCAGTCTGTTTCTGGGTGAAACCTCATTTATTGACGCACTGCCGGTAGGTCTCGTAAGACCTCTGTCGGGAAGCGGCTCCCGAGCCCTTCTTCTGGATATTTTCAATGTCCACGGACCGGACTCTCTCGCCGGGCACATTGCTTCCATCATGCAGGGATCAACCGAAACAACCCTGTACGTCATAGCCGTATATTTCGGGGCCGTGGGCATTACCAGAGTACGTCATGCCGTGTTCTGCGGTCTGCTGGCTGACCTTGCGTCCGTAGTGGCGGCCGTGGTCATCGGGTACATGTTTTTCGGTCAGTAAAGACGGTTTTCTGCCGTGATGTTTGAGGGAAAGTCCCCCGTACTGTATAATCTGTCTGTTGGCGGTGCTGGCGCACCGTCCGATTCAGGTACTGTTTGAGGATGCGCCGTGAGCTTCAGATTTAATTTAAGACGTGCATATTTCGTTTCCGGTTATGCACATACGTATGAAGATTTAAAAAAGATTCAGGGAATCAGTTACAATCATCATGATGACAGTTCCGTAAAGGATCTCGACATCGTAAAAGCCATTCCCATGATGATGCGGCGCCGTCTCAACGCCTCTGGCAAGATGGCTGTTGCCGTTTCCATGGAGGCCTTCAGACATTTTGAAATCGACAAGGTGATTTATGCGAGCCGTACCGGCGAAACCAAAAGATGCATATCCCTTCTTCGGGACGTACGCATGGACGGAGGTGTTTCACCGACCGAGTTTTCCGCATCGGTGCATAACGGCAACATCGGCGTCTTCTCCATAATAAACGGATTTCACGGTGAAACGACCGCAGTAAGCGCTGCGGAAAATACCCTCGGGGCAGCTCTGGCCGAAGCCTATGCCTCTCTCTACGGTGAGGGCAGAAGCAGGGTTCTGGTGGTTATCTATGAAGAGGATCTGTCAAACAACATTATGCCGATACCTCAGAAGGTGTTCTATAACGGATCATTTGCCTGCGCCCTTGTTCTTGAAAAGTGGCAGGCGGACGTAAGCTCGGTGGATGATTTTCTGGCAGCGGACAGCGCCGGGGGTGAGGCTTCTGATGTTGCTCCGGAGCATTATTTTGAATTTGATTACGTTAGGGAAGGTTGTACGGATCCCGTGGATTTCTTCAGGGATCTGAAGTTTGTGAACCCTGATGAAGATGAAAATCACGTAGCGGAACGGGAATCGTAACCGGGACTGGTGAACCATGAGCAGAATGGTCTGGCTTTTAAGAAGTGCGGCAACCATGATTGTTTTCGGGGTGTTTTCCTTCGGGGCGATCTTTTTCGGTGTGCCTGTTTTTTTTCTGCTGACTCTCGTTATCAGGAACAGAAGACGTCGCTGTCTGGTGCTTAGGTTTCTCGTGAAGACGGGGTTCCGTTTCATAATTTTTATTTCCGGACTCATGTGTGTCTTCAGGGTGCGCTTCGCCGTATGCGACGAAGCCCCGGAATCAGCAGGGGAAGAGCACCTCCGCTTTGTTTCCGGACGCGAACTCTTTGCGGATATTCCGGAAAACCGCTCGGTCATAATCGCCAATCACCCGACTCTGGTGGACTATGTCATTCTAACGTCGGTAATGAACACGAATGTTAATTCGATGGTAAAGAAGTCTCTTACCGACGGCTTTATGAGACACGTCATCAGTCATCTGGGATACGTTAACAATCAGTCTCCGTTTGAAGATGTTGCGGCAGCCGCTCAGAGCGGTGACAATCTGCTGATATTTCCCGAGGGCAGCAGAACCCGAGGGGATATAACATTCAGACGCGGAGCGGCCAATCTGGCAGTGCGCCTTGACATGGACATTGTTCCCGTTTTCATATACTGTTCAGAACCGGATTATCTGAGTCGGGGATTTCTTAATATTTCCGCACCTTCACACGTGCCATGTTTTTACGTTACAAGGGGTAAAAGCATCCGGCCTTCCGATGTTAATGCGGGTGATTCCCTTCCTCCTGCCGTGATGGCCAGACATTTCAACCGTTATCTGGAGGAACTGTACCGCCACAGGCTTCCTCGTTTTGCCGAAAGAACCGTCAGTGAGGCCGGTTCAGACAGATGATCAGGTATCTCATTATTTGACTGATGATTACTTTTAAGCTTGTAAAAAATGGTATGAATTGCTCAAAAAACAGCTTAAATCTAAAATAAGAAACAGAATTGTGCGGTTTGTTTTTATCCGTTCATTCTGAGTCTTTCGTCTCTGAATGTTCTTCATGAAAACAGACCTTAGGAATTATGAATCGTTATTAAGGACTGATGACAGATGAATTTATCCAAGTTAACTTTGTCTCTTACCGCTCTTATGTATGCGGGATACGGTGTTGAGGCCCTGGCGGATGAACCGGAAATACTGAGGGTCATTGATCAGAATCAGGCAGGTTCCGCAACCTCCTGTCTGGTGATGAGCCAGAATCCTGATACAGCCGGTGTTACCGACAAAGCTCTGAAGAATCTTGTTGAGGTTACAAACCTTGCAACCGGCAAGAAGGTTGATGCCGGCGTGCTGATCAACGGCAGAAACCTGTGTGTTTCCGATCTTGATTTCGGAACTGATTACCGCGTTACCGTAAAATCCGGATTAAAGACGGCACAGAATACCCGACTGACCCATGACGTTTCCGTGGAATTCAAAACATCCGATCATCAGCCCGTGATAAGTTTCCGTTCAGGCAACATCATTTCAGCGGCCTCAAAGGAAAAAAAGGTAGCCGTTGAGACGGTTAATCATGACAGCTTCAGGGCCGTGCTCTACCGCATTTCCAAAAATGACCTTCCGGGGTATCTTTCAAAGGCTACCTCAGAGCTTGAATACCGCTGGGAGCTTACCGACTATCTCCGTAATCACGGTATCTTTGAGGGCTCAAAGGTTTACAGGGTAAACAGTAACGCAAACAAGAAGCAGGTTACCCTGGTTGACATCAACGATATTTCCGCAGGAGCCGGAGCCGGCGTCTACGTGCTTATCATAACCGACAGGGATGAGTGTGCCGACGGGGACGAATGCATCACCTATGCCTCAGATCATTTTGAATCCATGTTCCTGGCAAAATCAGTTGTCGTTACGGATATCGGCATGACGACCTACCGCAGAAACGGCGGTATTGACGTGGCAGTAAGATCCTTAAGCTCAGCAAAGCCGCTTGCAGGCCTCAAGGCAACTCTTCTCAGTACAAGCAGTGAGGTTCTTGCCACAGCGGTTACCGACAGGGACGGCTATGCGCACTTCAACAGAAAGGCGGTATCCGGCACCAATGCCCTTACCCTGGCAGTCATCAACGTATCCGGAAACAACGACTTTTACAGTCAGGATCTGCGTCTCAGTCCGCTGTATCTTGAGGGCGTGAAGACCTACGATGAGGATGCCATCGATTCCGATTACAATGTCTTTGCCTACACCGACAGAACAATGGTGCGTCCG
>JAEEGF011067970.1_pt1 | contig 13304 bp, 16 predicted proteins | sample 9134171 | NCBI WGS metagenome assembly JAEEGF01 (sample SAMN16246542, study PRJNA631951) | gut metagenome | biome: gut microbiome; feature: rumen; material: AP-attached | host: Bos | place: Iran: Karaj | collected 2018-10
GTAGTTTCTTTACGGCGTCTACGCAGAGTTTTTCCTGCCAATGACAATCTAACGTGGTTCTTTCCTCCACCTTCAGCCCATGAGAATGCATGGCACTGTAAAAGCCACGGTAACGCTTCCCTTCTTCGAACTTCGAGCCGATGGGGGAAGAACCGATGAAGCCGATCCTTTTATAGCCTTTGGATACAAGGGTATCTACAGCCAGACTCGCCGCAGCATAGTGGTCGTAGATGATGTTGTCAATGTCGGTGTGAGCGGTATCGATGCCTACGATGGTGGGCACGTGTTCTTTGAGACTGGCATAGACAGTATCACTTAGGGTGTTCATGAGAATGATACCGTCTAAATGTTCTGCAGATGCAGGGGCACGGTAGCCGGAGTCCTCCAGTTCTTTCGAGGTGACTACAAAGGGAATGCTGCATCCGTTCTTTCTGGCATGTTCCTCGATGGCAGAAAGAATACTTAAATAATAAGGATCGCTGTATTTATCCTTATCGGTACTGATGACACATCCTATACAAAGGGGGGTGTCATTTTTACTGCTGGTTTTCTTTTTTACGCTGCCTGCGGGGGCCTTGTAATTCAAATCGGCGATGGCAGCCCATACTTTTGCCTTTGTTTCTTCGGTCATACGTCCCTGGGTATCGTGATTGATCACCCTGGAGACAGTGGCGGTGGATACACCTGCAGCTTTTGCTACATCTCTTATATTGCTCATATTTTACCTCGCCTGTGAAATAGTTAACAAGAGACCTGTTTAGTAAACAAAGTAATCTTATCTTGCATTATAGGATTTCTATAGGAAACTGTCAACGGATAAGAGAACACTCCAGATTGTGCAAATAAACCGACAGATAGTGCAAGGACAAGGTATTTACACGCAAAAGCAGGCAAACTATAATGAAGTTAACAAGAGAAAAACCAAGGTAACAAAGAAGGTAACAATGGGGACTGATATGGGAAACAAAGAATTGATTAAGCTTGCACTCATTGGTGCCGGTCAGCGAGGTAGAATCTACGCAGATTATGCTTTTGAACATAAGAGAGCGGAGATTCGCTATCTCGTGGAGCCGGATCAAAAGAGAATGCAAGAAGCAAAAGAAAAATATGGGCTGGATGATGCACATGTATTCTCAGATCCTGCAGAATTCTATAAGTTAGGTAAGGTCTGTGATGCCGTGATCATCGCCACCATGGACAGACAGCATTATGAACATACCATGGGAGCTTTGCAGCTGGGCTATGACATCTTATTAGAAAAGCCGATCTCTCCGGATTTACAGGAGTGTCTGGACATCCGAAATCTGGCTATGGAAAAAGGATGTCGCATCATGGTGTGCCACGTGCTTCGTTACACCGGCTTCTGGGCTTCTATTAAGAAACTAGTGGATTCCGGAGAACTAGGAAAGGTCATCGATATTCAGCATAACGAGAATATCGGTAATTTCCACATAGCCCACTCCTTTGTAAGGGGTAACTGGAGAAACAGCGACATCGCAAGCTCCTTAATTATGCAGAAGTCTTGCCACGATATGGATTTACTCACCTGGATTGTGGGAAGCAAAGCAAAGTCCGTATCTTCCTTCGGGGATTTAACTTATTTTAAAGCGGAAAATGCGCCGGAAGGTAGTGCAGACAGATGCGTGAACTGCAAAGCGAAAGATTGCAGATTTGATGCCAGAAAAGCCTACCTGCCTATCGCAGGTGACTGGCCGGCTACGGTACTTTCTGTAGATCAGAGTCAGGCAGGGCTGATGAAAGCCATTGAAGAAGGCCCTTATGGAAGGTGCGTATTCCATTGTGACAATAACGTATGCGATCATCAGGTGGCGGTATTTGAATTTGAAAATGGCGTGCATGCTACCTTTAATTTAAGCGGATTTACCAATCGTATGTGTCGTACCATCAAGATTATGTGCGAGAACGGTGAGATTCGAGGGGACGATGGTCTGAACGAAATCGAGGTGATTCGATTTACTTCCAATTGGCAGGCAGCTCCTTATGTGAAAAAGTACCAGCCTGATTTGAGAGAAGGCTTCCATGGTGGCGGAGATTCCGGCCTGATGGAGCAGTTCTTGGATTTACTGGATGGCGATGACGTGGAAAACCTATCTGCAATCGATAAGTCCATTGAAAGTCACGTGATGGCAATCGCAGCAGAAAAGTCCAGAGTAGAACACAGGGTGATTGATTTACAGGAGTTACGCTCCTAAACAAACGACAGAAGAAATCCTGACATAAAGATGGGGTAGATATGGAAAAAACAGGATATCAAAACATAATAGAACAACTAAGGCCTGAGAACATACCTGCAAAGTTCCAAGACGCCTATGAGAAATGGGATGGCAACGGACACGTTGTGACAAGAGAGGAATTAAAAGGGTATTTGTCTCGCTACGAATTATCAGAGCAGGAGTTAGAGGGGCTTTTACAAATTGTGGATAGAATCCACGAAAACAAGACACTGTGCGAATACATTAGCTTTTTGGTATGGACTCAGTGTGAAATCAGAAGGTATGAGTATTGGTTTGAAGGGGATGTAAGCTTTAACTGTAAGGCTTTGCCGGATATCGGAGATGCAATCAATCTATACATGTGTCTGTCCTGCATTGAGTTTGCCAGACTGGATATGATTCGCAGACAGATTCCGGAAGAGGTCTATCGGGACATCCCGTATCGTATGCTGAATGAACAAATCGTCAAGTACAAGGAGTCCGGAAGCTTCTTAGTAGATGACCTGCCTTGGAAAGTGAATTTCTATTCCTTATCCATTTATTTGTTTGACAGATTTTTATTCTGTCCATGCGGCTTTGATGATCCTTATCGTTTCTATAGAAGTAAGAAGGATAAAGGGGAAGTCATCGGCATCGCAGAGGATGGCCTGAAAATCGATGCATACGGACAGCTCATCGATCCACAGGAAATCACCTGCGAGGACATGGATTCGCTGGAGCTTTCCAAGAAAGACGGAAAGTGCTTTGGCAGATACACCTATAAAAGAAAACCAATCTTTGAGACAGCGTTGGCTGAAATCGGAGATGAAGTCCAAGGGAATCGGATTAGTCCTTGCGGCATTGTCACCAGGGAAAAGATTCGAATTTCCATGGATACCTATCAGGAAATTCTAAGAAAAGGGGATTGGATGATAGGGTTTCATATTCCCGAGGGAGAAGGATATACACCGGAGAGAGTTCGGACATCCATGAAACTTGCATGGGATTTCTTTACAAAGTATTTTTCGGACTTACCGTTTAAGGGATTTTGGTCCTCCAGTTGGTTATATGACGGCAGACTTTGCCTTTTCTTAGAGGAAGACAGCCGAATCGTTCAGGTACAGAGACAGTTCTTTAATTATTCCGGTGGCTGGAATGGAGAGAGTACCTACATCGAATTATTTGGGGACGAAGACCTGTCGATAGATGAAGTGCCACAGAAGTCATCCTTACAGAAAAAGGTGGTAGCTTACCTGAAGCGAGGCGGTAAGCTGGCAGATACAGGAATGGTGTATTTCCCGGAGGAATTAGAAAAAGATTATCATAAGCCCATCTATATTACAGATTGGGATTTGGCTTACCAAGAAGAAGTGCTGGAGATGTGTAGACAGAAAGGGGGCAGATCATGAAAAAAGAGCTAAGAAAGAATTGGCAGCTTTACCTCATGTGCCTACCTGCAATCGTCTACCTGGTGATGTTTTGCTACATCCCCTACGGCGGATTGTGGATGGCCTTTACAGATTACAACCTGATGGATGGTATCTTCGGAAGCCGCTTTGTAGGATTACAGAACTTTAAGTATTTCTTTAGGGGCACCGGCATGGGGCCAAAGGTTATCGCCAATACTTTGATCATCAACTTTTGGGGGTTGATTTTCGGTACCACGATTCCTATTACCATCGCCATTTGCTTCAATGATATTCAGCATAAGATTTACAAGAAGATTTCCCAAAGCATCATGTTCTTCCCGTACTTCTTATCCTGGGTTGTAGTAGGAGCTATCATCTATGCGTTCTTTTCCACTAGCACCGGTATTATCAACCAGTGGATTGCGGCAGCAGGAAATGAAACCATCAGATGGTACGCAGAGCCGAAATATTGGAAGCCCATCATCATCTTTGCAGATGTGTGGAAATGGTGCGGTTATAACTCCATCATCTACATGGCAGCCATGACCAGCTTCGACCAGTCCTTGTATGAGGCAGCAGAAGTGGATGGAGCAAACCGATTCAAACAGATTATTTACATCACATTGCCACTTTTGAAACCTACGGTAGTCATTCTGGTACTGATGAGCATCGGACGTATTTTCTTCGGTGACTTCGGTATGATCTACGGTATTGTGGGCAATAACGCACTGCTCTATGACGAAGTGGCAGTTATCGACACCTATGTATATTCAGCCATGAGGACCCTGGGATTCTCCTATACCACAGCCATAGGTTTGTTCCAGTCTGTAATGGGACTTATTCTCATTACAATCTCTAATCACTTGGCGAAAAAGGTCAATGAAGGGGAGGGATTGTTCTAATGGCAGAGAAACAAAAAGCATTGAAAGTAAAAACATCCAAAGGGGACAAAGCAGTCAAGATTTTTGCTTATGTATTTGTAAGTCTCATTGCGCTGATGTGCTTTATCCCGTTACTGATGGTGTTCTCGGTATCCTTTTCCGATAATACCGCAGTGGTACAGCGGGGGTATTCTATATTCCCAAGAAACTTCACCACAAATACGTACCTGTATCTTTTCGTACACAGTGGCAAGCGTATCTTGCGGGCTTATGGCGTGACCTTCTACATTACGGTAGTGGGAACCCTGCTGGCTATGCTGATTACCAGTATGTGCGCATTTGCACTTTCCATTAAGACCTTAAAGTATAGAAATGTGATTTCCTACATTTGTAATTTCACCATCATCTTTTCCGCAGGTCTGATTCCTTGGTACTACGTATGCGTGAACTGGTATGGCTTTTCAAACAACTTTAGAGCCCTAATCGTACCGCAGCTTGTCAGCGTATTTAATATGTTCCTTTTGAGAACGTATTTCTCACAGATACCGATTTCGCTTTATGAGTCGGCTAGAATCGATGGCGCCAGCTACTTTAAAATCTGGTCCACCATTGCAGTGCCACTGACCAAGACCGGTATGATGACGGTAGGTATGATGTTTGCACTTGGCTACTGGAATGATTGGTGGAATGCATTGATGTTCATTGATGACAGGGATTATTTCCCGCTTCAATACTACTTATATAACATTCTTTCCAATGTAAACGCCATCAGCTCAGGTCGTGTGCCGGCAGGAGCTGCAGCAGCCATTCAGCTACCGACGGAGACGGTAAAGATGGCAGTCACAATCGTTACTATCGGCCCTATCATTTTCCTATATCCATTCATTCAGAAGTACTTCGTGGATGGTATTATGACAGGCGCCGTAAAAGAATAAAGAAGGTATTTATTTAGTAAGGAGGGTTTTTATGAAAAACAAAATGAGTAAAGCAGTCATAGGACTTCTGTCCGCTTCCATGCTTTTGGCTGGTTGTGGCGGATCCGCAAAGACGGCTGCTACAGCAGAGGGTGGATTCCCGGCTGACAGTGGAAAGGTTCGCATTCTGTATCCTGGGGAGGAGACAGATGCCATGGCGAATTTCATCCAGAATGAACTGAATCCTAAGTTAAAAGAAGAAATCGGTGAAGAAGTAGAACTGGTTTACAAAGGATGGGATCAGTATTGGGAACAGAAAGACATCATGCTTTCTGCAGGCGAGAAAATCGATTTGTACTGGGATGGTTTGGCAGATTTAGGCACCTTCGTCAATAAAAAACAGTGCCAGCCTTTGGATGAACTTCTGAATCAGTATGGTCAGGACTTAAAGAAGGTATATCCTGATTCTCAGTTAGCAGGCGGTGTGGTAGATGGCATACAGTACGGTATTCCATCCGCATATGCTCCAAGTTCTGCCATGTTCCAGCTTGTTTGCGTAAGACAGGATTTACTGGAAGACGTAGGTATGAGCGAGATTAAGACAGCAGAAGATTTGGCTACTTTTGCAGAAAAAGTAAAAGAAGCACATCCGGAACTTTCCGGCCCTGCAGATATCGTTTACAAACCTCTTACCAGATACTTCCAGGATGAGCCTCTGAACTGGTGTGGTGCCGGCGATGAAGTGGTATACGGCGAGAACAGCAAGAAAGTATATGACTACTTCGAAACAGAAACCTTTAAGAAAATCGCTAATTTCAACCATGAAATGTATGAAAAAGGCATCTACAGAGATGAACTGACCACCAACTACAACGAGCGTGATAGCCGTATGCAGCAGGGTACATACCTTTGGGTAGAAGCTTCTATCGGCAAAGAAAACGAAATCATTTCTTCTGTACGTGCCAATGCACCTGATGCAGTATTAAAGAGTTATCTGCTTGCTCCTGAACAGGACAAATACATCATCGCTTGTGGTGGTGAAGTACTTTGCATGCCATACTCCGCAGCAAACCCTGTAGGAGCTATGAAGTTCCTGAACTGGATTTACTCCAGCGAAGAAAACTACATGTTTGCTCTTTATGGACCGGAAGGTGAAAACTACACCATGAATGGTGACAGAATCGAATTAAAGGATCCTGCTTTTGAAGGCTACTTCTATGAGTGGATGTTCCGTAACAAAAACTTCCAGAAGTTTACTTCTGAAGTACCACAGGAATTCATCGATACCTATGAGAAATGGGACGATGGTGCAAAAGTATCTGACATCATCGCATTCCACTTCGATAACAGCAATGTAAAGAATGAGCAGACTGCTATCGGCGAAATCTGGAATAAGGAAATCATGCCTGTAATCTGTGGCTATGTAGCTTATGACGACGTACATGATAAGATTGCTCAGGAATTAAAGGATGCCGGCATGGAGAAGTATCTGCAGGAAGTACAGAGCCAGCTTGATGCTTATCAGTCCGGAAAATAGGATAAGGATATGAACAACGAAGAAATAGCAGCCATTGTAGAACGGTTTCAGTTAGATGGCGAATTCATATACGGTGAAAGCTACGGGTGTGGACACATCAATGATACCTATGCCGTATACTTCAGACGAGAAAGCGAACCTCCCATTCGCTATATCTTGCAACGAATCAACACCGCAATTTTCGAACCTGTGGGATTGATGCACAATATCAGTCTGGTAACAGATTTTCTGAGAAAACAAATTGTAAAAGAGGGGGGCGACCCGGACCGGGAAACCCTCCGTATCCTCCCAACAAAAGACGATGCTTCCTTTTACAAAGACACTGACGGGAATTGTTGGAGAATGTATAAGTTCATAGAAAATACGGTGACTTATCAGAGCGCAGCAACAGCGGTGGTATCCAGAAATGCAGGAAAAGCATTTGGACACTTCCAAAAGCAACTATCCGGTTTCGATGCTTCACAGCTTGTGGAGATTATTCCGGATTTCCATAATACCAGAAAGCGTTTTGAGACTTTCAAAAAAGCTGTAGAGGAAGATACTGTGGGCCGTGTGGCAACAGCAAAGGATGCCATCGACTTTGTACTGGCAAGAGAAAAGTATTGTGATACCGTTATCCGGGAACTGGGCAGTGATACGATTCCGCTGCGCGTCACACACAATGATACCAAGCTGAATAATATCCTGATGGATCCGGAAACCGGCGGTAGCGTTTGTATTGTGGATTTGGATACCATCATGCCGGGCTCCGTCCTCTATGACTTCGGCGATAGCAATCGCTTCGGTAGTAACACCGCAGTGGAGGATGAGACGGACTTATCCAAGGTAACCTTTAGTCTTGAGATGTTTGGGGCTTATACGGAAGGCTTTTTGGAAGCAGCAGGAGATGCATTGACAGAACGTGAGATTGAACTTTTGCCCTTCTCCTGTATACAGATGACCTACGAGTGTGGCATGCGCTTCTTGACAGACTATCTACAGGGAGATACCTATTTTAAGGTAAGCCACGATACGCATAACTTAGAACGCGCCAGAAATCAGTTTAAACTTATTGAAGACATGGAATCCAAGTTAGATAAAATGTCTGCTATTGTGCAAAAGGCAAAGAAATAACACTTTCATCATAAGAATCAAAGAAGGGATGGTCTAACGACCATCCCTGATTTTTTCTAACTTTTCTTTATCGATTTTGCCTTCGGCGATTGTGCTGCTTACCCAAAGCTTTAAGGCTTCTACAGTGGCACCGATGTGCTCTAACTGGTCCTGAATATTGACGAAGTCGTGAAGCTCATCATCGGATACGATACCATCTGCAGTAATTTCGATAAGGCGTTCTTTTTGCTTGTCCAGCGCATTGATGGAAGCCAGAATGCCCAGCACGATTTCGGAAAGTGCAGAGGTCTTTACTTCCGGTACACTATCACGACCGATGGCACATTCGTGTGTGCAGTAGTAATTGCAAAGTTCCGGCTTCTTATAAGCTTTTGCCATGGCCACAACATCCTCAGGCTGGATGGCTGTCTTTTCGGTTTCGATTTTTTCCAGACGGCTTTCGGAGATGAATCCAAGAAGCTCGCTGGCTTCTGCTCTGGTGAGACCTGCATTATGTCTGGTCTGGAAATAGATATTCATATCTTCTTTGGTTGATTTTTTGCCCATAGTGTATTCCCTTCTACGTCCTAAAGCGCCGAAGGGCCGCAATCAGGACAGTTCTCATAGCCTTCAAGAATAAGTATAGTATAATTTGCGGAAAATGAAAATTAGGAAACGCTAATATTCGTAATTAAGTATGTCTTTTGAGGATATAGGGCTATATAATAAGACTATCAAATAACAAAAGCGCATTTGAAGGCGCTGGATTCAAAGGGGAATTTAAGAATTCCAAACAGGAGAAAACAGATGAAAAGATTGTATAAAGGTACAGATAAAAAACTTTGTGGTGTATGTTCCGGTATCGGTGAATACTTCAACATTGATCCAACTGTAATTCGTTTAGCGTGGGTTGTTTTTTGCGTGCTGGGTGGAAGCGGTATCTTAGCTTACATCATCGCAGCAATTATTATGGAAGAGAATCCGGGCTACATCGAATCCAATGATTTTGAACATCTTGATCAGCAGTAAAGCACAGGCTGGTGACTACCAAAAGGAAAGGAGGTAGGCAGTATGATAACATTATTTACGATTCTTATGTTTTATGTTTTTGGACATGTAATTTGGTTTGCACTAAAGGCATCTTGGGGGCTACTGAAGTTTTTCCTTTTTATCGTCTTCTTGCCTCTTATTCTGATTGGCATGGTAATCAGTGGCCTGGTAGCTTTCGCAATACCGATCCTGGTAATCATAGGCATCTTTGCTTTAATCGGATGCTTTGCGAAAAACTAACATATTTGCCAGCTACTTCATCATAGAAATAACATATATATCCCCAACAGACCCGGGAGCAGGCACACCTGCTCCCGGGTTTCTCGTTTGGTTTGACTTTTTATTAGCTATTTATTATATTAGATACTTGTCAGGATCAACTGACACATGCCATTATGGCGTCCGGGCGAATCGCCCATCCTTCCTGTTTGAACAATGGTTTATAAAGTAGCATCCACCTCATGATAGTGATATTATGAATAGAAAGGAGTCACTGCATTGAAGAGAGGTAGTATTATGACTAAGATTGCCGAATTTTATGGCTTCAAGGTATTTGTGGATAGTAGTTTTACTGGTGAACCCAAAATTTTTATAGATTATGAAGCGGATCATATTAGTGGATATTACAATATAGAAGAAAGATGTTTTATAAATGTTGAGTTCCCATATTACCTAATAGAAGTGATAAAGGAATGGATAGCTGACAACTTGGCATTATTAAAAGAAATGTGGGAAAAACGAACTCTGATTGCTGTGCCTGAATGGGAAGAATAGTTGGCAGTTTTGAAAACTATACTTGGTTATGAAATCTGCTTGTGGGATATTGAAGGCAATGTATTTAGGGGAATCCCGGTAGTCCTGATAAGAAAGAACCACTTTACAGAAATAGTAAGTATCGAAAACGGTGAGATTACCCATGAGATGGGAGACAAGATTGTAAGGCAATCGGTACGAGACGGTGTATACCGATGGATAGCCGATAATATCGATAAACTTATCGAAGAGTATGCTTTAGCATCTAGTTATACAGAGGATTATAAACCAAAGAACTTTTAAAGAATAAGGCAGTACCAGAGGTGCTGCCTTTTGAATAGTAGGGAATTGATATGAGCGAAATAAAATATTCTGTCAGAAGTGCTGGAATTGCAATGGCGGCATTGTTTTCATTAGTTGGCTGCGGACTTCAGACTGAAAATGCAAAAGTACAAGAAACAGTTACTAACTCTGAAACCGCTACCGAGACTACCGTGGAGGAGTCTACTGCAGAATACGCCAGCAGCGAAAGCACAGAGACGGAGACTCTGCAGGATACTAAATTCGATATTACACTTGCTTTTGCAGGAGATATTAGCTTCGATGATACTAGCGCTGTGATGCAGAACTATTTTGCGCAAGGGTCTGTATTATCTAACGTGATAGATGCCAGATATATCGAAGAGATGAATCAAGCAGACCTGATGTGGATAAATAATGAGTTCTGCTATAGCCTGCGTGGAAATCCCTTGCCCAATAAGATGTACACCTTCAGAGCGAATCCGGAGCATGTCAGCATGTTACAGGAAATGGGCGTAGACGTAGCGGGACTTGCTAATAACCATATTTATGATTTTGGAAAGGATGCTTTCCTGGATACATTGGATACCTTGGATGGGGCGGGAATCCCCTATGTAGGCGCAGGACATGACTTGGCGGAAGCTATGTCTCCGGTGTATTTGGAGGCAGATGGTGTGACGATTGCGTATGTGGCTGCCAGCAGAGCAGAGAAGTATAAGATGACACCACAGGCGACAGAGACGGAACCTGGCATCCTAAGGTGCTATGATAATACCCTTTTCCTAAAGGAAATCAGGGAAGCAGACACAAAGGCAGACATCGTCGTTGCTCTTCCACATTGGGGCACGGAGTATTCTACGAAACTGGAGGAGGCCCAGACGGTAGGTGCAAAGCAATACATTGATGCAGGAGCAGATGCGGTAATCGGCGCTCATTCCCATTGCATTCAGGGTGTAGAACTCTATAATGGAAAGCCTATCGTGTATAGCCTTGGTAATTTCTGGTTCAATGATAAATCTTTGGAAACCATGCTGGTGAAGCTTCATGTGAGTGGAGAGAAGGACCTGGGGGCTGACTTGCAGAGCGCAGAAGATGATACGATTCAAGTAGAGGATATTCGGTTGGAAATCCTGCCGGGCATGCAAAGCGGATGCACTACAGTGATGTCAGATGGTGCGGAAAAAGAACGGATTCTTCATTATATAGAGTCTATTTCTCCGGCGCCGATTGCGTTAGAATATACTAGTGACAAATAAAAGATAGAATGGAAAGATAAGATGAAATACAAAACACTTTTTTGGGACCTGGATGGCACTTTGACAGATTCCGGCCCGGGCATTATGAAGTCTGCAGCCTATGCACTGGATAGACTTGGCATAGAGCACGATGCCTGGGAAAAGATGCGCTATTTTGTGGGACCGCCTTTGGTGGTTTCTTTTTGCAAATTTGGCCTGGCCGGGGAAAAGAATGACGAAGCAATTCGCCTTTACAGAGAGCGGTATCATGAAACCGGTATGTGGGAAAATGAGCCTTATCCCGGAATAGAGGAGCTGCTTCAAAAGTGTGTGGATGCAGGTTTTCATATGTATGTGGCTACTTCGAAGCCGGAGAAGCTGTCCAAAGAGATTATCGCTAAGTTTGGATTAGATAAGTACTTTGATGAAGTCGCAGGCGCGACCATGGGTCATGAAAGAGAGACGAAGGAAGATGTACTTCGCTATCTCATGGACCAGATTCCGGAAAAGGATAGCATCGTCATGATAGGAGATACCATCTATGATGTAGAAGGTGCCAACAAAGTGGGCCTACCTACCATCGGTGTCAGATGGGGATACGGTATCGAAGAAGATATGGTACAGGCTGGCGTGAAAAAGATGGTGGATACTATGGATGAACTATATGGTTATTTAATGGGAGAATAACCTGGAGATAAGATAAAAAGGAGGAATGAGATATGGTAAAGCACGTGATTCTATGGACTCTGAAAGATGAGTATTCAGGCGCCCAGATGGAACAAATCAAAGCAGATATTAAGTCCGGCCTGGAAGGACTCAAGGGACAAATCCCGGGGCTTGTTGATATTCAGGTAAATATCAATTGCTTATCTTCTTCTAACGCAGACTTGATGCTGGATTCTACCTTTGAAGATGAGGCAGCTTTGAAAGGGTATGCAGTACATCCAGCCCATGTGGCAGTTGCAGATGGCAAGGTAAGACCGTTTACTGCCAGCAGAGTGTGCTTGGATTACGAGATCTAAAGTGGACATTTGAAAAAAATGATGGAATACATAAGGCTACAGGAGGTTAAGACTTCTGTAGCTTTTTCATTTGAAAAAAATTTTTGAGAAGTTTGAAGATTTTTTTGGATGTGTTACGTTATATCTAGTGAAAGCAGAAAGGAGGCGGGAAAAATCAATTCAAGAGAAAACTTTATAAGACTTGTAAATCAGTATCAGAATCTGGTTTTTTCCATCTGCTTGAAACACACCGGTGATTATTTTGTGGCGGAAGATTTGGCACAGGAGACGTTCCTGTCAGCTTACGCACACATGGAGGATTTTGACGGAGAAGCAGAGAAAGCCTGGATCTGTCGAATCGCCAGTAACAAAGCTATCGACTACCTGAGACAGGCAGCCAGAAAGAGCATCCCAACGGCAGAAGAAGATATGCCGGAGGAAGCTACTGCTACAGAAAACGAGCCTTTACAAACCTATTTAAATAAAGAAGTCCTGGAGGAAGTGGAGAAAAAGTGTAATGCGCTTTCGGAACCTTATAAAACCATTGCAGTGCAACACTTCTTACAGGGAAAGAAAGCAAATGAGATAGCAGATTTGCAAGGACAGAATCTGAAGACCGTACAGACGCAAATCTATAGGGCCAGAGAAATGCTACGAAAAACCATAAGAAAGGAGGACCTGACAGCATGAATGAATTTGAATATTTAAGTGATGAAGAATTAAATAAACTTATTTTTGAGGCAGAGGCTGATTTGGTACAGGCTCCTCGCGGATGATTGGATGGCATGATGGCTAAGGTGGATGCTGATAGCGAAAAAGCGAAACCACCGATGAAGACAAAAGAAGAAAAGATTGTAGAGTATAGAAGATTTCGCAAACAGGTCATTGTATCCATGACAGCGTCTATAGCGGCCAGCTT
>JAEEGF011933529.1_pt1 | contig 13303 bp, 9 predicted proteins | sample 9134171 | NCBI WGS metagenome assembly JAEEGF01 (sample SAMN16246542, study PRJNA631951) | gut metagenome | biome: gut microbiome; feature: rumen; material: AP-attached | host: Bos | place: Iran: Karaj | collected 2018-10
GATTGTTGACAGCGCAAAGGTAATATTCGATTATTCGATTGGGCTTTCAGTCGAAAAAACTTTTTCAGTCGAAAACCGAAAACTCTTGAAACCCCGATAAACACAGGGGAAATGATAACAAAAAAAATGGCCTCTCTCTGAACGAGAGAAGCCAGTCGAACGTCAATCGAACGTTTCAGTCGAAAAATCGAGTTTGTTTACTTCTTCTGTGACATCTTGCCAGATCACGGGGTCGGTTCTACTGATCATTTTTCTGCGTTGAAAATTTGGATGTTCGAGAATAAGTTCGTATCTTTGCCTTCGCATTTGAAAACAATTGAACCGATGGAAGTGCACAGGGAGTCAAGAACGATGTGTAATACAGAAACTTCAAAAGTGATCAGTAGAACCGACCCCATGATTCCTTGCTCCTGCCCCGCAGCAAATGAGCACTGCTAAAATTGCACTTCTTGTCATCACGTAGCATTCATATTTTAAATTGTACATTCTTATTCCATATCATTATCAATAAATCGCAGAGACGGTACTTCGCAAAGCGAAACGGCAGAGCCGAGCGCTCTGATCATTTCTGGGACTTCGTCGCCACAGCTATGCTTGTTTACTATTCTTGTTCTATCCATATCATTCATTTTTAGAAGTGATCAAAGGACTGTCCCCACGATGTCCCTAAAGTGATTGAAATCGTCTATTATCTCATATAAACTCCAATGAAAGATACATATCATCCAATATGGAAACAGGAAGCTGTTCATGGAAAATGATATCATCATCCCACGTAAAGACAGATATGGAACCTTCTATAGAAACATTTTCTTCAATCCTTTGGATATGTATTTCAATAAAGTCTTCAGTAATATCAAAAGCCGAAATATTCTTATCTATCATCATCTCTATTTGTCTTTTAAGAAATGACCAATCTTCTTTTTCTGAATAGAGTTCTCTCCTTATTCGATAATAGGGTGAGACTATCTCAACCCCTCTGGTAAAGTTACCATTGCAATCTGCCTCTTTTATGAAAGGAAACGTTATTAAGAATGGTCTTATATATTTGGCATTTGAGTTCCTGTTTACAGCATTATTCTGTACTCCAATACTTTCGTATAGATTGTTAGGTATAAATGAGTCAGAAGTTGTAAATTTCATTTTGAATTTGCATCTGTATGGACTATCATATCTTGTATCATTCAATTCTATTTCATGTACTAACTCGCTACCACATCGTTTAACCCAGATATTGAATACCTTATCGAAAGTAGTCATACCAAATCCTACTATTTCTCTCTTGTGTAAGGAAGTATAACTGTCAATTATATATTGTAAATCCTTGATACCAAAATATGTGAAACTCTCAAAAGATAATCCTGCCCAAGCCCCGGGATCATGAAGTTTCACCATAACATGAGTATCAAACACATAATCATTATTCTTGCCGAAATCAAGCTCCAATAATGTATTTCCATTTATATTACGTATTATCATATTACAAAGATATAAAAAGGATTATATAATCACTTGTTGTCTTGCAATCACGGGGACGGTTCTTGCGATCATTTTTCATTTGCTACAATTTCTGTATTACTCCGAAAGAGGCACCTGTCAGTCTTGCCAGCTGGCGAATGCCGACACAAAATGACATGGCGAATCCCAGTACCGCTAAGCTTTCTTGCTTGTCGTGGCATCGTACGTCGTTTTCTTGTTAGACTATGCAAAAGTAATAACATATTTCTAAACTGCCAAATCATTCGGACGAAAAATGATCACAAGAACCGTCACCGGTGATCCCGAGCACTTGAATATCTGGCAGACATAAAATATGAAGCAGGAGAACAGGATGAAGCATACCTACTCTGGAGAAAAGCTTTGACAATAAACGACCTGACACCCAAAGACAATATCATCCACAACCTGCTTGAATATGATGTCGAACATGGGAAAACCGATGATGTATGCAGGCACGTTAATGACATCATCGCAATCAAGGATAGCATCATAAACAAAGTCAAGAATGATAGCATCAAAGATCTACAAACCAGGTATGACCATCAGGTAGAGATGAATGCATCCAATGAACGACTTATCCGATGGCAATGGGCACTGAGTGCGGTTGTCATCCTGACCCTCTGCCTTATTGGGTATATTGCATGGAGAAAGCACAAGGCTAAGCTACAGCAGATGGAGCAGGAAATACTGATTTCGAAGTTAAGACTGGCAGACAGTCAGAACCAGTTGGAAATAAAGAGACTGGAGGAGGTCAGATTGGAGGCAGAAAAGCAGATGGCCATACTGAATAGTGATAAAGAACAAAACCAGCAGAGAATCGAAAAGCTGACTGAAGAGAAAAACGAAGCGGAAAACCAGATTGAGGATTTGAAGAAGATACAAATACAGAATCAGCAAGAGACAGTACGACTCGAACAGATGATGAATAAATGGCAAGGAAAGGAGTCGAAGAAGATAAGGCAGGGCATCCTCCTATATGAATCATTAAACAAGAATGAGAAGGTCATGACATGGACCCCTGAAGATTATGAGGCGTTTATCAGTTATTATGAAACGGCCCATTATCAAGTGATGAGGTCTCTCCGTCAGAAATATGGTGAAATCACACAGCGGAACATGCTCTACTTGACATTGGTCGAGATGGGAAAGAGCAAAGATGATATATGCCATATTATGTCACTTGACAAGCAAAGTATTCGCTCTATTAAATTTAGACTTAATAACGGTACGAAGAGAAAGAAGTAAGTGGTCTTAAGATTGCCGCACTCACAGGGGGTCTGTCCCCGTGTGACCGACAGAGCATCCCGATCAGTACAGAGACCACGTCATAGCAGAAATGCGAAAATATGTGGGAAGCCTTTCGGAACATCCCACATATCGTAAGTTTTGTCAGATGATGCAGCTCAATCAGGACGAGTTTGCCAGCAACATTCTTGACGATGCGATAAAGGCAATTACATAAAGTTCTCTCTTATTTCAGCAATCTTTCTGGCAGTGTAGGCATGGCACCATTCTGAGTGCAGACGAAGGCAGAGACTTCGACGGCCTTCTTGTGAGCCTCGGATACCGACTTGCCGTTGAGAATGGCAGCACAGAAGGAACCTGTGAAGGAGTCGCCGGCGCCGACGGTATCGGCCACCTGTACCTTCGGAGTCTCCTGGAATGACATTTGACCAGGAGTGAAGACGTAAGAACCGTTGGTACCGCAGGTGAGGACCAGCATGTCGAGGTTGTACTTACCCAGGATGAGCCAGCACTTGTTCTCGATGTCGAGGCCGGGATAGCCGAACATGCGGCCAATGAGCACCAGCTCCTCATCGTTAATCTTCAGGATGTTACAGCGCTGCAAAGACTCACGAATGACCTCCTTGGTGTAGAACTGCTGACGCAGGTTGATGTCAAAGATCTTCAGGCAGTCGGCGGGTGTGGCGTCGAGGAACTTCTGGATGGTCTCGCGGCTGACCACGTTGCGCTGGGCCAGTGAGCCGAAGCAGACAGCGCGGCAGTTAGCGGCAATCTGGGCAATGTCGTCATCGAATGGTATGTTGTCCCAAGCCACGTTCTCCTTGATGTCATACGTGGGTATGCCCTGCTCGTCAAGCTGCACCTGGACAGTGCCTGTCGGATAGGGCACGCGGGGCAAGAGGTCGTTCAGGTTGTGCTCTTTCAGGGCCTCAACAGTCTCGTCGGCCAGTTTGTCTTCACCGAGCGCACTCACGGCAATGGTATTGTCCATGCCCAAGAACTGCCCGGCATGATAGGCGAAGTTGGCGGGTGCGCCACCCAGTTTCTTACCTTCGGGAAGTACATCCCAGAGGACTTCTCCGAGTCCTACTACATAACGCTTTGCTTCCATATCTTTATGCGGTTTTAAGTTGTTTAATATAAGTAAAGAGATAAATCACGCCGACGGCCATCACCAGCACAGCTCCGGCCTGTCCCATGGCGTCGCTCAGCAGTCCCATGAAGAGCGGGAAGATGGTGCCGCCGAAGAGACCCATAATCATTAGGCCACTTACCTCGTTCTGCTTTGTAGGCATTGATTCAAGTGCGGTGGCGAAGCACATGGAGAAGATGTTGGAGTTGCCGTAACCCACGAGGGCGATGGCTGCATAAAGCATCCACTTTTCAGTTCCGATGAACAGTCCACACATTGACAAAGCCATCATCACCACGCTGATAACGAAGAATGTACGCATCTTCAGCGCACGGAGGAAGAACGACCCCGTCAGGCAGCCAATGGTACGGAAGATGAAGTACAGAGAGGTGGCAAAGGCAGCCTCATTGAGCGTCATGCCCAAGCGCTCCATCAGGATTTTTGGGGCAGTAGTGTTCGTACCTACATCGATACCCACATGGCACATGATGCCGAGGAACGACAGCAGCACGATGGGCGTGCCCAGCAGCTTGAAGCACTCTACGAAGGTGGAAGGCTTGCCCTCGATGGGCGGCTCCTCAATGGGTGTCACGAAGAGCAGTATCGTGGAAAGTATGCCTACTACGAGGAAGATGCCAAACAGTACGCGCCAATTCAGACCGAACTCGGGAATGACCATTGTGGCACCCCACATGGCAAAATAAGGAGCCGAGAACGAGGCGATGGCCTTGATGAACTGTCCGAAGGTAAGTGTAGAGGCGAGGTTTCCGCCACCCATCACGGTCGATACCAGCGGGTTGAGCGATGTCTGCATCAGGGCGTTGCCGATGCCTAACAGCGAGAAGGCCACGAGCATGATGCCGAACGACTCGCCAAACAGCGGCAGAAGCAACGATACCACCGTCACTGCCAGTGACAGCAACACCGTCTTCTTTCGTCCTATCTTGTTCATCAGCATGCCCGTGGGGACACTGAAGATGAGGAACCAGAAGAACACTAACGAGGGGAACACATTGGCCACGGAGTCGCTCAGGGCCAGGTCGGCCTTTACATAGTTGGAGGCGATGCCCACCAAGTCCACGAAGCCCATGCAGAAGAAGCAGAGCATCACCGGGATGAGGGCGAGTTTGTTTGTTTTACTCATAATTATCAATTGTCAATTATCAATTATCAATTTGGTAGATTGTTGCCTTTCCGCCCTTTACCTTGATGGTGTTGTAGGGCTCCGAGGGGAATACGAGGTTGGTCATTGCCATCTTGCCCTCTGCGTCGAAGGCCTCGATGCTGCAGCGGTCGATGAACAGGCGCAGCTGCTTGATACTGCCGTAAGTGGGAGCCGTGGTCTCGCAGGGGAAGGCCTCGCTAAAGCTTACGTCGCCGCTTTTGGTGCGGTTCATCCTGAACTCCTGCTTCTGGGCGTCGTATCGCATTGTGACCTGCTCACCCTTGGCGTTTGACAGAACGATGTCGGCCGTGCCTTTCACGTCGATGATTATCTCGCAGGCCTCCGTCGGCTGTTTTACTTTCTTGCCACGCTTGGCCGTCACCTCTTTCGAGGGGATGCTGGTAAGTATGGTCTCGCCCCCTGTGGTCTTTATTCCCAAGTCGCGGGGCAGTCCGTTAGCCGAGCGGAACTGCTGTGTGGGCACTTGGTTGGCATACTGCCAGTTGCTCATCCAAGGCAGTGCCACGATGCGCCCTTCGGGTGCGTTGTGGAAGGTGACGGTGGCATAATGGTCCTTGCCGTAGTCCATCCATTTCGTCTCTGAAGGACTGTCCTCGCAAGTGAAGGTGTGGCCGTCGAACCGCCCTACAAAGTACTGCGTAGCCGAGCCGCCGAAGGGGCCGCCAGGGTTGATGTTGAGCAGCAGCACCCACTTTTCGCCGAAGCAGAGCATGTCGGGACACTCCCACACGCCGTCGTGATTGCCATATTCACGGCCAAAAGAGCTCTCGTACTTCCATTCCTTCAAGTTCTTCGAGCTGTAGAACTGCACCTCCTGTCCCACAGCCAGTACTACTATCCACTTGCCTGTAGGCTCGTGCCAGAACACCTTGGGGTCGCGGAAGTCAGGGGCATTGAAGGTAATAACGGGATTGCCGGCATACTTGGTGAACGTCTGCCCGCCGTCGGCACTGTAGGCGATGCTCTGCGTCTGAGCGGCACCAGCTGACGTGTACATAGCCACTACCGCATTGCGACCGAAGCCCGTCGTATTCTCCTTGTCGACGATGGCACTGCCCGAGAAGATAGCCCCTAACCAGTCGCTCTCGATGGCCATCGGCTGTGCATCCCAGTGCATCAGGTCCTTCGAGGTGGAGTGGCCCCAGGTCATGTTCTCCCAATGCGAGCCGTAAGGGTTGAACTGGTAGTACAAGTGCCACACGCCATCCTTGTAAAACATGCCATTCGGGTCGTTCATCCAGCCATACAGCGGCGTATGGTGATACAGCGGACGGAAGCGTTCGCGGTTGGTCGTGTCGAACGTGCTCGAGTACTTCATCTCCTTCCAGCACACGAAATCCTTGATGGCTCCCGTCGTTCTTTTGTCGCCATGAAAGGTGATGTCCAGCAGCTGAGCGTTCCCTATTTCCAATGGAACGAGATAGTCTACCTTGTCCACGGCCAGGCGCACGTTCAGCCGTTTCACCATCTCGTTTTGTTTGTCGAGCACGGCAATGTGAGCATTCTCCTCTTTCTCCTGCACGGGCAGCAGCAGATACCTTGTTCCCTGCTTCACTCGCAGCATGGCATGGTTTTCGCCCAGAATCATTGCATCTTGGGCTTTCACTGTCACCGCCATCAGCAGGGCGGTCATCATCATCACAAGTTTCTTCATATTCATTGTTTTAAGTTTTTTCTGCAAAATTACGTTTTTTCCCTATTCCATCCTATAAATTATGATACAAACACTAACAAAAAACGTTCATTGCACCGAATTTATCAGCAATGAACGTTTTTTTCTCAGGCTAAATTAGTTCCAAATGCTTTTCAGTCGACGGAACTGCGCATCGTAGGTAGCACCAGTGACGGTGAGACTGTTGTAGATGGATTTGGGGAACACCAGGTTGGTCATCGACATGGAGCCATTCTGGGTAAAGATTTCGACAGACGATTGGTCGACGAAGAGGTCGAGGGTAACGGTGTTACCCGATGTGTTGAGCGGTGCCTGAATAGATGGGACGGAGAAGGTGCCATTGAACGAGGTCTGGCCAGTGGCCGAGGTGCGATGGGCAGTCAGCGTCCGGGCCGTGGCGTTGATGTCGAAGACGAACTTCTCGTCAGCGTCGTTGCTCAACGTAACTGTGGAGTTTTTGTCGAGATGGAGGGTGATGCGTAGTTGGTAGGCATCCTTGACAGAGGCAGGAGTCAGGAACGGGGTGTTTGCAGTTGTTCCTTGCCAGCTTTCTGCGATTTTGTCAATCTCGCCGACTACGGTGCTTGCCAAAATGGGCTTGCCATCGTATTCGATGAGCTTCAGCTCACGGGGCAGGGTCATGGCTGAGCGCCAGGGAGAGCAGGGCACGTTGCCGGCATACTGCCAGTTGTTCATCCAGCCAATCATCACAAGGCGGCTACCTGTGTTGCTCCAGGTCACGCCGGCGTAGTTGTCCATGCCGTAGTCTAACCACAGCGGATATTTCAGGTCATCGGCCTTGAACTCCTTGCCGTCGAACTGGCCCACGAAGTACATTGTGCCCGAGCCGAGGATGGGACCACCGGGATTAACGCTGACCAGCAGTACCCACTTATTGCCCATTTGGATGAGGTCGGGGCACTCCCACTGCAGGCTGGGCCTACCGGCCAGGGGCACGAAGAACGTGCTCTGGTGCTGCCAGTTCTTTAGGTCGGGTGAGCTGTAGAACTCCACGCCCATCTTCCAGCCCTTGGCCAACGCCATGATCCATTGCTTGCTTTCAGCGTGCCAGAACACCTTGGGGTCGCGCAGGTTGTCGTCATCGTTCTTGATGACGGGGTTGGCCGTGTAGCGGGTGAAGTTCTTGCCACCATCGGTGGAGTAGGCAATGCTCTGCTGCTGCTTCCCGGCCACGTCGCCGGTCTCTCCAGCCGAGGTGTAGAGAGCCACCATAGCATTGGCTCCAAAGCCGGCGGTATTGTCCTTGTCGATAACACACGAGCCGCTGAAGATGGCTCCCAGTTCGTCGCGTGTCATTGCCACCGTCTGCTCTGTCCAGTGCATGAGGTCGGTCGATGTGGCGTGGCCCCATGACATGTTACCCCAATCGTTGCCCTGCGGGTTATACTGATAGAATAGGTGATAGGTTCCATCGGCATAGACCATGCCGTTGGGGTCGTTCATCCAGTTCTTGGCAGGGGTGAAGTGTATTTGCGGACGATAGAGCTCGTTTCTGCCCGTTGGAGTTACGTCGGGCACTGGGGGCTTCTGCTCCTTCTCTTTGGGGTCGTCGATGAGCGGGTTGTAGTCCTGCTTGTGGTCGTCTTTAGAGCAAGCGACAAGGGTAGCCGCTATCGCAGCGGCTACCAATGTTACGCATAAGAAACTTTTCGATTTCTTCATAATAACAACTAACTTAATGTATGAATGAGCTAACTATCGTGTCTTCAGATATTCCAAGGAGTTCTTGGCGAGCGTGAGGACGTTGTCCTGATAGATGTTGTTCTTCGGGTGGGCACTCTTGTCGGGCGTGCCGTCGGCGTTCTTCATCGAGAACTCGCAGCCGCCGTTACCGATGCAGAGCAGCGTACCCTGGAAGTCGGTATTACCTTGCTGGGCTTCCCAGACGTTCATCTGGCTGACCCACCATATCTGGCTGTCCCACGTACCGAGCGGATAGACGCCGTAGGTCTGTGTGCACTGGGTGTAGCAGGCTTCCTCTTGATTGCCGATGCCAGTCCAGAGGCTGGGCAGGTTGAAGTAGAGGCAGTTATGGTCTTCCGTCCAGCCCGGACCCTTGAAGGCGATGAGCTTCGTGTCGGGAGTGGTCTCCACCTCGAGGCCCTTATAGATGGGGTGCGAGGAGTGATCCTTCTTGAACCTATGGTCGGGATTAAGTTCTACGGCCATCTTCCACACGTCGTTGTTAATGCCGCCGAAGCCGAAGCCAAAGGCATGGTCGTTGCTCTTCATGTCGTCGAGGTTGATGCGTCCGAGGTGGCCGGCATAGACGGTGGCATGGCTCCAGAGCAGGAGGCTTCCGCCCTGCTTATACCACTCGCGGATAACGGGTGTGGCGGCCTCCACTTCGGCGGGTATGTTCCATACGTCAGCTTCGCCTACGCCCTCCAGGTCGCGCAGCCAGAAGAGCACGCGGAAAGGCTCGATGACGTCAGCAGCATTGATGCTGGTGAAGGGCACGAACTGGGCCGTGGGATAGTTCTCGTGGAGCCAGAGCCATGCCGATGCCTCGTCGTCGTCACCGTTGGCAACCAGTTCCTCGGGCGTGGCGTAGACACTCAGGAAGCCGATGGCAGTCTTACCGATGCGAAGCGATGAACGGGTCGAGAGAGCAGTACCCTTATCGTTCACGGCAGTCAGGGAGACTTCCCAAGTGTCGCCGGTCTTTACATCGGGAATCGTATAGGAAGTGGCTGTTCCGGGTAGGGTCTCATTGATGGTCTGACGTCCGTTGGTAGCAAAGAACTTGATGCTGGTGGCATCAACAGCCTTGTTCCACTCTACGAGGGCATCGTAGCCTCCGGCCTTGTCTGCCTGGCTCATCTGCACGCCGCTGATGCTGGTGGCACCTTCGCGGGTGTAGGTCTTGACGACACCTTTAGAGAGGTTCTGACCGTCGGTGAGCTTGAAGACGTACTCGAAGGGAACGTTGGTGGGCACATCCTTATGGGTAAAGCTGTTGCCGCTGACGCGCTCACTGCTCGAAAGTGTTCCGTTGCGGTAGATGGTGACAAGCATGTTGGCGTTCTGTGCGGGCCACGTGAGGATGTAGTCGTCGCCTGAGAGTTGGCCGCTGATTTGTGAGGCGTCAGGAGCCTGAAGTTTCATGCTCTCGCGCTCGATGTCCTTGTCCTGGCAGCTTGTCAGGGCTGCGGCAATGCCGCAGCATACTGAACAAGCAAAGAGGAATTTATGTAATGCTTTCATAATTTCGTTGTTTTTAATTATCAATTGTCAATTATCAATTAATTGTATCCCTTGTTCTGAGTATAGAGACCGGGCACGTAGTAGAGCTGGTTGTAGGGCAAGGGGAGGTACTCGTTCTTGGCGGGCGTATAGTGTGCGTCCTTGTAGTACTGGGCGTAGGTCTGCTTGTCGTAGACGACGTCCTTCTCCTTCTCAAAGAACTTGTTAAGCGTCTGCGAGGCTATGCCCCAGCGGCGCAGGTCGAAGTAGCGGCCATTCTCCATGGCCAGCTCTAAGCGGCGCTCCCACTGCAGGCACTGGCGGGCCTGTTCCTTGGTCGAGAAGTAGGATGACGGATAGAGCGCAATCTCGCACTGGTCGGCAGCATACTGAATGTGCTTGGCCACTGAGTTCTTAGCACGCTGGCGAATATCGTTGATGATGGTGCGTGCTTCTTCCAGCTGCCCTGTCTCGATGAGTGCCTCGGCACGCATCAGCATCACGTCAGTATAGCGCAGCACGTAGTCGTTCATGGCGAATGCCTGCCAGGGATTGTCAAAAGTCTCGCCCTTCGAGCGCTGCGGCACCTCCTTCATCGAGGCGTAGTAGCCATAGGTGTTCGGTGTGCGGCTGTTGTCGGTGGTCATGGTGTACTCAGCCTCATATTTGTAGGGGAAGGTTGGCATGCCGACGGTGTGGAAGAGGCGCGGGTCCCATTTCTGTGCTGTTGTCACGCCGTTGATGGGGTAGGCCGTCTCGTTGTTGTAGTCGTTGAACATGGGCAGTCCGTCCTTTGTCTTGAAGGCGTTGACGAGGTTCTGTGTAGGCTTGTGGAAGTCCCATCCGCACGACCACATCTGCCAGCATCCGTTCAACATGTTGCTCCAGTTGGCGCGTCCGTAGAGGGTGTTGTCGTCCTGATAGTCGCTGTGCTGCACGGCGAAGACGCTCTCCTTCGAGTTCTTGTACTCGGGCAGGAAGATGTCGCCGTAGTCCTCTAAGTAGCCGTACTTTGAGTTCTTCACGTCGTTGGTGTACTTCACCACCTCCTGCATGTACTGGTTGTTGATGTGTCCGGCACCGGTCGAAGCCTCGTAACCGTCACCCCATGCCATTGTAAGGTAGCACTTTGCCAGATAGGCAGCAGCGGCAATCTTGTTGGTACGGCCGCCCTCGCTCTGTTCTGTCGGCAGCACGTCGTATGCAAACTTGAAGTCGGCCACGATCTTGTCCATCAGCTCCTCATGGGTGAACTGGTCGTTGCGGGTTTGCTCCTCACTGTGGTTCTTGTAAACCTCCTCATCAACCCAGGGCACCTGATACCACAGTTGCACCAGCTTGAAGTAGAAGTGAGCGCGGAGGAAGCGCACCTCGCCCTCACGGATTCTGGTTTTCTCCTCACCTAACTTGGCATTGCCGTATTCCGCCAGCGAGACCAGCGCACGGTTGCAGCGGCTGATGGAGCAGTAGAGCTGATACCACAGTTCGTCCATGTGTCCGCCCGGCGTGGAAGCCGTCAGCGTCGACCATACCTCGACGGGGTGATAGTCGGTGTCGGTGGTTCCCGAACCGCCCTTCATGGCATCGTCAGAGGAGACGTCGCCGTATGGCCAGAGGTTAAACGGATAGGTGTACCAGTCGTCGCCCAGTTTGGCGTATGCCGAAGTCACCATTTCGTCGGGCTGGCTCATGGCGAGTCCTTCGCTGATGACGCCCTGCGGCTCTACGTCGATAAAATCGTTGCATGAAGAGAGAAGCCCCCCTCCAACTCCCCCGAGGGGAAGAGCAGTTACTAAGTATGCTGCAAATTTTATGATATTCTTTTTCATATTGAAGCTATGTTTGTATTATTGTTTTTAGTCCTTCTTTCTATTCCCTCCCCTTAGGGAGGGCCTGAGAGGGGGCTTTTAGAATGATGTTTGAATACCTATTGAGAAGCTTGTGCTGTTAGGATACATCCAGCGGGGGTTCTCGGGGTCGCTGCAGGTCAGCGAGCTGCTCTTCAGGGTGAGCAGGTTGTGACCAGAAATGTAGACGCGCGCGCTGCTCATGTGTACCTTCTCTAAGAGATTGTCAGGCAGGTTGTAGCCTATCTGCACCTGACGCAGTTTGCCGTAGGAGCCGTTCTCCACGAAATAGGTCGAGGCGCGGTTCTCATTGCCCACGTTGTTAGTGGTCAGAGCGGGAATGTCGCTGCCAGTGTTGGCGGTTGTCCAGGCACCGAGCATGCGGTTGCCCTTGTTCGAACCGGCATCGGTGATGCTGTAGAAGTCGGTCTGGAACTTCTGATCGTTAAATACATCCTGTCCGGCGACACCCTGCCAGAACATCGAGAAGTCGAAGTCTTTGTAGCCCAGTTCGATGTTCAGACCCCATGAGAAGTTGGGTACGGGATTGAAAATCCAGGTCTGGTCCTGCTCGTTGATGATGCCGTTGCCGTCGAGGTCGGCGTATTTCAGGCCACCCACGCGGGCGTTCTCCTGACCGCTGGCCAGCACCTCTTCACGATTCTGGAACAGTCCGTCGACCACATAGCCCACAATCGAGCCGTAGGGCTTCTTGGCCTCCACGAGGTTCTCCTTGGCGGTGTGTACGTAGGAGCCTGTGGTCGTTTCGGGTAGGTAAGTCACGCGCTGGCGGAAGAAGTCGAGGTTTCCGTTCACGTTGTAGCGCAGTCCGAAGTTGGTGGTGCCGCGATAGCCGAGGGCGAACTCCATACCCCAGTTGCGGAGGCTGGGCCCGTTGAGCCACGATGCGCCGCCCTCACCCATCGAGCCGAGGTAGGCGGGGTTGATGAGCATATCCTTCACATTCTTGATATAGGCATCCATCGAACCATAGACGGAGCTGCCGAAGAGGGTGAAGTCGAGACCGAAGTTATACTGCTCGGTGGTTTCCCACTTCAGGTTGTTGTTCTGCGACTGTGTGGCGCGGAAACCAGAGGGGAAGATGCCGCTGTACTGCAGGGCGAGGTCGTAGGCCGTCGACTCGTTGCGTCCGCCTCCGTATGTAGCTGCATAGAGTCCGTAGCGGGCGTAGTTGGAGATGGCCTGGTTACCAGTCTCACCCCATGATGCGCGCACCTTGAGGTCGTTGATCCAGTCCTGCTTCAGGTTCTCGGAGAGACGGTAGCCCAGCGTGAAGGCGGGGAAGGTACCGTAGCGGTTGTTCTCACCGAAACGTGAGCTGCCGTCGCGGCGGATGGTGAACGAAGCGAGCACCAAGTCTTTCCAATTGTAGTCCAGCTTGCCGAAGAACGACACGAGGGCGTAACCTTCGCGGATACCACCAGCACGTTGGGTGCCTGTGGCAGCATCGGGCCACATGTAGTCGTAGTTCTCCAGAGCGTACATCTGTGCGT